>Ga0214923_10003961_pt1 | contig 18276 bp, 16 predicted proteins | sample LL1510_MetaG_FD_177993 | JGI IMG/M metagenome (GOLD analysis project Ga0214923, IMG submission 177993) | Freshwater microbial communities from Lake Lanier, Atlanta, Georgia, United States - LL-1510 | ecosystem: Environmental > Aquatic > Freshwater > Lake | place: USA: Georgia | collected... | reverse complement strand
ATAGGAGGGACTGAAAGCCCTACGAATACAAAAACAATTTATATTTCTTAACTTTTAATTCTTAATTGCATCTCCCCTCCGCTACGAATATATAATCTTCATCTAAAAATACCCGCCCGATGAGTTCAAGAATTTATTCCCCTCATCCAGTATAATGCTCTGAGGCCTTATACGATGATGGGATTCTTGAACTCACTGCCTCCCTCAGGAGGCAGTTGCCCCTCCTAATATCTCATAACGGAGCTAATAGGAGGGACTTAAAGCCCCTCAACGCAACACGCAACGGAAGCCAATAGCATCGCTCGCAGAGGACGGAGTATGATCAAGAACCAGAGTAAAGACCCCTGCATTAGTCCCAGTATTCCAATCACCACCGCGGCGGAAAGCAAAAGTAGTTGTTCCTGAGACTGGTCCTGCATAGTATTGCCCCATATTTTGAGTGCTATTCCAGGTAGTATTACTTGGTCTGGTTAAACCATAGCTTAATGTTCCAAAGTTGCTTATTGCTGTCCATTGTTGCCAAAATCCTCCTGAATTTGTATTGGGCTTATTTTGCTCTAATATGGTATCGCTTGTCCATTCAGAGATATTACCACTCATATCCCAGATTGTCTCTCCATTACTTAGGGTATGGGTTCTTCTCTCTATGCTTGGGCTGACATTACCTGTACCATTGTATGGGTCATTATCTGCGCTTGCTGCGAGGGCATTATTCGGACTACTATCGCTATGTCCTCTCCATAAGCCTCCACTACCTACTGATCCTCCTGTCCAGTTAACTGACTGGGCTTCTATATTACGGGCTATTGTCATCCATTCGGCATTATTTATTAACCCATAGCCTGTTGCTCCTCCTGTATTATTAGCATTACATGCTGATATTGCATTAGTATATATGTTTACTGTCTATATTTACTAATATTAGCTATAATGCCAAATAAGGCACAGAGAACTATTGTAGAGCTTCCTCCGGCACTGATAAAAGGCAAGGTTACTCCTGTTACAGGAACTAGTTGAATAGTAGTGGATATATTAAGAAGGGTTTGTAGGACAATCCAAGTAACTGCTCCAATCAAAATATATCTACTAAATTCATCAGATATTTTACTGTGTAACCAAAGCATTCTTACAATTATAAATATAAATAAATTTATTAGAAGTACTGAGCCTATAAAACCGGTCTCTTCTGCAAAGACTGCAAAAATTGAATCCGTACTAGCTTCTGGTAAATAAAAAAACTTTTGCCTACTCTCGCCTAAACCTACTCCAGTCAATCCACCTGAGCCAACCGCAATTAAATTATTTTCAATTTGTGTTCTTTCATTCTCGGTAGCTTGTTCAGGGTTTAGCCATGTATTAATTCTTATCCCACGGAAATTCTCACTTGATAAAGCAATTCCTAACGATATAGCCACCATTATAGCCAATATTCCAATAAATCTAAAATTTATCTTGGACTGGAATAAAATACTCAATGATATAGCTAATAGAATAATACCATTACTCAAACTAGTTTGAAATCCTACGACTATAATAGCTCCTAACCCAATTATAAAGCTAACCAATAACACTGCCCCTCCCTTATTAATTTTTTTACCTAATTGAGTAAAAACAACTGCCAAGCATAAAATAATAGATAATTTCAAAATCTCAGCAGGCTGAATTCTAAAAAAACCTATATCAAGCCATCTTGCAGCACCATTAACTGTAACTCCAAATGGAGGGAATAATGCCATTATATTCAAGGCTATCGCCACTATCCATCCAAAAATCGCAAACTTTCTAAATAAACTAAATTTGATATGAGCAAATAAGAAGAAAATTGCAATCCCTGGCAAAACTCCCTTTATTAACTGGGTTACAAGCTCATAATATATATACCCATATTTATCATTAGAAACAGGTCCACTAGCTGATTGCAAAATAACCAACCCTACTAATAAGAGAAGCCCTATTGCTATTATAAATGGAGAGTCTATGCTCTTTAATTTTGGTATAGCTTGCATTTTTGGATTAATTACTTTTTCGAGATTCAATCAAAGCCATAAATTTATCACCTCTATCAAATTCATTCAAAAACATTCCAAAACTAGTCGCCCCGGGAGAGAAAACAATTCTATCCCCTGACTTTGCTAAACTAAAAGCTTGATTCACTCCCTCAGCCAAAGTACTAAACTCATATATTGGAGTATTGATAATATATTTTTTTATTAGAATACTTGCTGAACCTGGCAACAAGACTATTCCCTTTAGATTTTTATATGACTGTTTGGCTAAATCTGAATAATCAAGCCCCTTGTCCTCTCCTCCACAAATCAAAACATAGGGTTTGTCTTGAAAGGTATCCATTGCCACCATCAAAGCTACTGGCATAGTGCTGGTAGTATCATTGATTATCTCTATTCCATTAATTACACCCAATGACTGCTGTCTGCCTGCAATCCCTCGGAAAGATTTGACTGATTCTACAAGGCTATGCTTGGCAACCCCTAGAATAGTAGCAACTCCAATTGCTGCCATCACATTATATTGATTATGTTCCCCAAATAAATGAACATCTCTATTATCCATTATTATCTCAGCATTATACATAATCTGACTATTTTTGATATAAAGATTAGCTTTTGTATTACTCAGAGAATAAGTGATAACTTGTGATTGCAATTTACTAGATAACTCTTTAATTCTATCATTATCTATATTAAGCACTGCAAAATCACTCTGAGATTGAAATACAACAATATTAGTTTTAGATTTAAAATAATCTTCTATGGAATCATATCTATCCAAATGGTCGGCAAAGAAGGAAGTAAAGACTCCAATATGGGGTGAGTTTGTAATATAATCTAATTGAAAACTAGATAATTCTAATACTATATAAGTTTCTGACTGTATGTCTGATAATAAACTTAAGATAGACTTTCTAATATTTCCACCCAATAAAACTTTATCTTGCCCATAATAATCACTCAATATATGATGAATCAAGGCTGTAGTGGTAGATTTACCTCTGGTACCTGTGATACCTATTACTTTAGGTTTATTTTCTAGAGCATTAATATGACCAAAAAATAATTCAACATCACTAGTAATCCTAACTCCTGCTGTTCTAGCAGCTTCCAAATAAGGAGAATTATTAGGTATTCCTGGATTTTTGATAATAATATCAACTTGGATATAATCTTCTGCTTTTTGTTCACCTAAAATATATCGAATTGGGACATTATGTACGGGTAAAGCTTGAATTTTATCAATAGTTGGCTTTAATATATCGGCAGTTTTGACATCAGTAATAATTAACTCAGATACTTCCTGGTTTATAGCATATTTGACGGACCCAAACCCTCCATCATTCAGCCCCAATCCCATTACCATTACTTTTTTACCTTTTAGATTCATATATTCATACCTTAAATACTTTCCCCTCCAGATTCACTACTTCCCCATCTTGTAATGCAACTTTTCCATTAATAATAACTGTCTCGATACCAGTAGAATACTGAATTGGTTGCTTAAAAGTAGCACAGGATTGCAGACAATTAGGATCTAAAATCACAATATCTGCCCTCAGATTTTCTCTAATGATACCAATATTATTTAGCCCAAAAGTTTTAGCTGGCAAGGAAGTTATTTTAGGGATAGCCTGTTGCCAATCTAATTTCCCTGTCAGCACATAATCTTGTAAAAATTTAGTAAAGGCTCCAAATGACCTTGGATGTTCATAATTTTTGTATTTAATCAAATTATCGTCATAACCAGCAGAATCTGAACCCACCATACTATTATCAAAGGCTAGTAATTCATTGATATGCTTATCTGAGATTGAATCCACAATAACTCTAGCTCTACCCTCAGAGGCTATCACTAATTGTATCACCGCATTCTCAACCCCCATATTTTGATTCTTAGCTATTTCTACTATACTTTTGCCAATAATAGACTTATTTATAGGGGTGTCTGAAATAATAATTCTACTATAATCATAAGAATTAGACTTCATTTCTTGTATTAGTTTTTCTCTAATACTAGTATCCTTTAAGTTTTCTAACAGAACTCGTCTTCCTCCCAGAGAAACCCAACTTGGCATTAACAAATAAGCAACTGTATTATTGGCAGTATATGGGAATATATCAAAGGTCAATGGTAATTTATCTAATATAGCTTGCTTTATTATTTCATTTATCTCTTGGGCATATTTCCAATTTTTCTTACTAAGGATTTTCAAGTGATTAATATGAGTTTTAACCTTAGTACTTGAGACAATATGTATAATTTCTTGTATAGCCTCTACCACTTTTTCTCCATCATTACGAGTATGTACGGTTAAAATTTTATTATATTTTTTGATAATATTAGCTAATTGTAATAACTCTTTTTTATCTACAGCCTGCATATGAGAAAAAGCCAGTCCAAGAGAAACTCCAATTGCTCCCTCTTCTAGAGCTTGATTTATTAATTGAACCATAATCTCTAATTCAGGATCAGTTAAGGCTCTATTCTCATCTCCAATAAGCCCCCTTCTGACTGTATCATAGCCCATTAAACTAGCGAAATTAGGTGCAAAGGATTTTTGGTTGAGAACCTCTAAATATTCCCTAAAAGTATGCCAATCTACATTGATATTAGAAATATCTGTCCATTTTTGAATTGAAGCAATAGCAGAGTTGCTAATGATCGGAGCCAAAGAAGCTCCACAATTACCTCCAATCAAAGTAGTAATTCCCTGAGTAATCAGACTTTTTTGAGATGGAGCTGAGAATAAAGTTAGATAAGTATCCGAATGATTACTAATATCAATAAATCCAGGAGCAATAATTCTACCTTCTGCTGATATTTCAATTTGTCCTTTATCCCCATTATCCTCAGAAGTGATTTTATAAATATTGCCATTTTTAATTGCAATAGTACCTTTGTAGGGCTTTGCGCCCGTACCATCTACAATCAAACCATCTTTTATAATAATATCATACATAATTATAAGCCTAATAACCCAATAGTAAGCCCAATCACACTCATTACCAAAGATATAATCCAGAATCGCATCACAATTTTGGTCTCAGGCCAACCAAGTGCTTGAAAGTGATGATGAATTGGAGCGGCTAAAAATATTTTCTTCTTTAGAAATTTTTTGGATACCATCTGGGCAATCGATGAAAATCCCTCTACAAAGAATAAAAACCCAATAATTGGTAAAATTACCAAAGAATTAGTCAGCATAGCTCCCACAGCCAAAACAGCTCCCAAAGGAAAAGCTCCTGTTCCTCCCATAAAGAATCTAGCGGGATGAATATTAAACCACAGAAAAGCCATCAAAGCCCCAATCAAAGTACTCATAAATATGGCCAAAGATACATTGCCTTGAGCTAAACTTAAAGCAGACAATACACCTAATGGAGGGATTATAGATCCTGCTAAAAGCCCATCCAGCCCATCAGTAATATCAACCGCATTCATAATGAATACGACTAAGATTATAAAGACGGGGATATACCAAATCCCCAACTCCACATCAGTTGGCAAGCCAAATAATGCCCCTCCTGGTATATGAAAAGAAGTCCATTCGAGCTTAAAAGTAAACCAATAAGCTCCAAAACCTGCTATTAATAATTGTAAACCTAATTTTAATTTTACTCCTAAGCCTTTTATTTTACCAATACCTTTTATATTAGCAATATCATCAATAGCTCCCAGAATACCAGCTGATACCAAAAAAGTAAGGGGTAAGAAAGTCTCCGAACGAGTAAGATTAAATGCTAAAGTCAATATAGCTGTAATCCCCCAAAACAAAACCCCTGCCATAGTGGGAGTACCTTGTTTATGCTGATGAAATTTGTTAAAGACAGGAGTCTTGTTATTATCCCAACTCTCTTCTCGAATATTTTTCCCCAATTTAGTACGGAATAGAAAGTCCGTCAAAAATGGAGTTAATATAATCCCAAAGATAAAAGCCAAAACCGCAAATCCAAATATTTTTACTACCGTTAATACAGTGTTAATATCCTGAATGTATTCCATATATATTTATATTAATAATTAAACATATTATATCAAATATAAAGCTAAAATACAATCTTAAGCTTATATTATTGTATTTGCTCCAATTTGAGACGAGCAGCTTTTGCATTAGGATCTAGCTCCAAGACTTTCTGATAATTTTGTACAGCTAAGTCAGTTTTTTTCTGAGCTTCATAAATCTCACCTAATTTGAAATAGACATTAGTATAGTCTGGGAAAATTTCTAAAAGTTTATTATACATTGCCAAAGCTTCTGTATATTGCTTATTATTTTGATAAGCAACTCCTAATAGATAAGCTAGTCCTGAGTCAACCAAACTATCTTTCTTAAGCATTATAGCTACATACTTCTCTAATATTTCAATTTGACCTTTATAATCCTCGCTAAGAGATAATAGTTCATAATAATTTTTATAAGCCTCAGTAGAAAATTGATTTTTTTTGATAGTATCATCTAGAATAGCTTTGGCTTGTTCTAATTGCTCCGAATTTAATTCCTTTCCCTTTTGAGATTGTCGAGCATAATATTGAGCTTCATAAATATTCCAATCTTGAGACTGTGGCTTTAAGTCTTTACCTCTAGCAATATTAGATAAATATAAATTCTCATCTACCTCACCATAACGATGAGTAATAGAATATAAATCTAATTGCCAATATATTACTCTACTATCCATTGCAAATTTAGATTTATAATCATCAATCAGATCTTGAGCTTTAGCAATATTATCCTGCAGATTTTTTTGCTTTTCAGCATCTATATTGGCTTCCTCAGAATTAGCAGCATTAGATAATTCAATAGCTTGCTCATTAATTTGCTTAATCAGAGCTTGTATATACAGATTGCCATATTCAATCATATATGGAGACTTACTTTGAGCTTTTGCTAACAAATCGACCTGTTCTGCTAAATTATTTTGCACTTGACTTGCCTTTACAATATATTCTTGGGATTTAAAAATATTATATATTTTATTAGAAGCCAGTACTGAGACAGCAATTGTAAATAAAATTACAAAAGTAAATAAAGATGAAATAGAGGCAGGAATCTTATTAATATCCAAATTAAAATTTAAAATAGGTTTGAAATATTTAGTAAATATATTATTCCATAAGATCAAAATCAAAATAAATAAAACCTTTGAGACAACAGTAAAAGGCATCAAAAATGAACCTATAATAGCTAAACATAAAATGTATAACTCAATTGGGAAAGTTTTTTGAATTAAGACAATTCGTAGAATTGAAAGCAATGTCCACACTGCTAATAATGCTAAGAGACTTAATACAACCATACCATTTTTAACCCCTATATTAATCAATTCATTAGACAAAGTCTCAAAGCTAAAATTAGGAATATCTAAATTCATATCGGCAGGAGCAAATCGATTCCAAGCATATATAATATTACTACTCCCAAACCAAGTGTCCGATTGTAGACTTTGTCTTGCAATATCCACAGAAATATCTAGACTAGGGTTAGCTATAATAGAATATTCTGAAAAATTAGTATTATTTTTGAATGGTCTTACGAGCATTGCATATAATAAAAATATAATCACAATCCCATACACCGGTGAAGCCCTAATAATTATAAATTTTAACTTGTCTTTTAATTTAGTGTCTTGAGATATAGACTTGAGATAAAATATAATATGCATAATAATAGTCAAAATAGTCAAAATATAAATACTATACCCAGACAATCTAATTGATATCAAAATATGTACCAAGAAAGCAAAATAATAAAAACTAAATATCAAAAATTTGATAATATTATTAGCCTTAATCTTAGATACAATTAAAAATATCAAATTGACCGCAATCAAAGTAATTAAAGCTAACTCTTTTGGGGATTCACTTAACCAAGTATAGCTAGGCCTTAATTGAGTTAGAACTGAGAAATTTACTAGTAACTCTGGTATATAAATTACTATCACCCCTACTCCTGCTGATAATATACTTAAGACTGATATGAATAAGCTTAATATATATAGAGCTTTATTTTCTAAGAATAATTTTAATAAAATAAAAAGCAAAACTAAAAATCCTATAAATATGCCAGCATCAAAAATACGATTAGTATTACCCCAAAAAGCAATTCTATTAGGATTAATAAAAGTAATCACTACTAAAGCCAGCCCAGCTAATATGAATAAGATATCCCCCAGAGTAATAGTTACTCTATGCCTAATCTGACCAAATATCCATAAAGTACTAGTCAAAAATAAAAATCCAGTTACCCACAGTATAGAAATGAGAGATTTTGGTAATTGCCAAATGCTAGCCCAATTGAATAATACAGCTCCAATTATAAGAGCTATAAATACCACATTATAGCCAACTAATCCCCACTGAGTAATGGATAGAAATGGAGCTTGAATTTGAGAGACTTGATTTATATTTTTTATATTTTTCTCTACTTCAGGATTAGACTGTTGAGATACCACTTTTTTCTCAGATCTTATAGTAGGTTCTGGCTTATGATATTGATTTAATTCCAACTTTAAGTTGAGTGTAGACTGATTCTTATAATTAGAAAATTTTGAATCTACCTTGCTTGGATTATTTTCTATATTAGATCTAGACTTTTTAGTAATAATATCCATATTTTATAAAAATTACCACCCGATGAGTTAAAGAATTTATCTTCCTCTGATGGCTTGTTTGTCTCGCTTGGTTTATCTATCTTATAGGGCTTATTGCTTACTAATACTATGCTCGCTACTATGACATCGCTACTCTAACTAGAAGGGTAAATACTGTGTTTACTTGTATATTAGTTGGCTTCATATTTTTTTAATTCATTTATATTTCTTAACTATATTATTCTACCCCCAGAGCTTCTATCAAGTATTCTAAGAGTATAATTGTTTTTATTATATACCTTTTCCTCATTTTTTGCAAGGGCTTGTACGAGATGAGGTAATCATAGACAAAATACACAAATTGTCCTCCCTATATTTATTTAGGAGATGGGTGGTTCTTTCCAAACTAAAGTATGGGAGCGACTTAAAGACCTACGGGTACAAAAATAATTCTTAATTTATATTCCTACCCCATCACTCCACTACCGATGAGTTCATCACCTTGATACAATACCAAGAATTGTCCTTGTGTTATAGCTCTTTGTGGTTCTGTGAATTTTACTGCAAGTATATTCTCATCTGCTATTGGTTTGACTAGACATTCTACATCTTGAGAGCGATAGCGAATCTTGGCTCTGAATTGTTGTGGCAAATTAGGGCATTGACTAGTCCAAGATAATTCACTAATCATAACTTCTGATTTATATAAATCTAATGGATCTACTCCTTTAGCCACAATTAGCTGATTGTACTCCAAATCTTTAGCTTTAACAAAATATGGTATTCCACCTCCAATACCTAAACCTTTTCGCTGACCGATAGTGTAAAAGTATAAGCCTCTATGTTGTCCTAATACTTGTCCCTCTGGATTTATAATATCCCCTCTATTCTCCCCGACAAAAGCCTCAATGAAAGCATTCACATCTATTTCTCCAACAAAACAAATCCCTTGACTATCTGGTTTTTTTGCATTAGGTAATTGAATTTGCTCAGCAATTTCTCTAACCTTAGTCTTAGATATATCTCCCACTGGGAATAAAGTATGAGATAATTCATGCTGACCAAGAGTGGTGAGGAAATATGACTGATCTTTAGTATTATCTATACCTTTTAGCAGATGAAATACCCCATCTTTAGTTTTGATCACTCTAGCATAATGTCCTGTAGCAATATAATCGGCTCCCAGAGAGAGACATTTATCCAAGAATACTTTGAATTTTATCTCTTTATTACACATAATATCTGGATTAGGGGTTCTACCCTTTTTGATTTCAGCTATAAAATATTCTATGACTCTACTGTGATATTCCTCCTCAAAGTTAAAGGTATATAGTGGTATATCAAGATGCCCCGCTACTTGCCTGGCATCCTCATAATCAGCCTGTGAGGAACAAGGAAAATTAAAAACTCCACGACTAGTCTTGAATTTACCAGACCAGTTTTTCATAAATACTCCCACCACTTTATAGCCTTGCTGTTGCAAGAGATAGGCAGAAACTGAGGAATCCACCCCTCCTGACATCCCTACAAATACAGTTTTTGACATAGATAAAATCTAATTTACACCTTTACTATACTCTAATTCAACTCTTTTAGTCAAATATTATGGTCAATTATGGATTAACTTCAATCCACCCTCTCCCTCCTAAATAAATATAGGAGGGACTGAAATCTCCCCCCTGCCTACCGCAGGCAGGCAAGGGAGGAAAGAAAACCAAACACAGGCGACTGGGAGGGCACCACTACGGAGGTGGAGGGATAAACCCCATCCCAAACAAGGTATGGGATGGACTAAAAGCCTCCGCTACGAAAACAAAATGTATCCTCCTCCTTGTATTATTGACTATCTACAAATTTAGACATATTTTATTTCTTACTGTTCTAAGAGTAATTTTTTATAAACATTATAAGTTTTTTGGGCCATATTTTGCCAAGTGAATATTTTGGCTCTTTCTATTCCTTTTTCTTTATATTCTTTTGCTATTAGGGGGTTATGTACTAGGGTGATAATGCCTTTGGTAATTGCTTCTATATCATATGGATCAACTAATATACCAGCGTCACCCACTACTTCTGGTAAGCAAGATAGGTTGGAGCTAATAACCGGGGTATTTAGACTCATAACTTCGATTAAAGGGATACCAAATCCCTCATAGAGACTTAAATATATAAAGGCTTTAGCTTGTTTTAATAATAATATTTTTTCTTCATCGGTAATAAATCCTACAAATATAACTTTATCTTCTAGATTATATGTGGAAATTGTCTCATCAATTTGAATATCATAATTATGTCCTTTTCCTCCAGCTATTACAAATTTTAATTTGCTTTCTGGATTTAGTTCTAAATATTTAGCAAATGCTTTTAGAGCTGTGGGGATATTTTTACGAGGTTGTAGGCTTCCAAGGTATATTATATATTCTTCTTCTAGAGCTTCTTTGACTCTCTGCGAGGTATTAATAACTGTTGGGATAGTCTCAATATAACCTCCGTTATAAATGCTATAGATTTTATCTGAATTGGTTTTGAATATATGCTGGATGGCATATTTTGAATGTTTGGAGACTGTTATGATTGCATCTGACTTTTGAATTGATTTTGGGATGAGAGTATTTAATAAAAACTTATCTAAAAATTTTATATGTTGTGGTACAAATTTCCAAGATATATCATGAATTGTATTGAGCATTTTGGTGTATTTTGGCAATCCAAATAATGGTGCGATATATTGAATATGTAATAAATCTATATTGTATTGATGACAAGCTTTGGGTAATAGATATTCTGTCCAGATTAATTTTGATTTTGGTAATAATGTTATAATTTTCCAATTATTAGGTAGATTTTTGAGTGCTGGGACTTGATACCAATCTTCTGTATCGGTGAATAAATAAAAATTATGCCCTATTTCTAATTGTGCCAAACCTTTGATTAACTCCAAAGTATAGACTTCATCCCCTGTTCTCTTTTTCCCTACTGCTCTTATGTCTATCGCTATATTCATATCTTATTCTTTAAATCCTTTATTATGATAATACCATTCATATACTTTTTTGGTAATAGGGATAGTTGTTTTAAAACTTTCATCACCTTCTTCTACTAAAACAATAATAGATAATTGTGGTTTTTCAACTGGGCCGTATGACACAAACCAAGAATTATTTTTAACTCTACCTGTTTGAGCAGTTCCTGTTTTACCTGCGGTACTAAATGGTAGGTCTTGCAGCTGATATCCTGTTCCATCTGTGATTGTCTTTCTCATAGCTTCTATTACTATATCATAATTTTCTTGAGACACTGGTATTTCTTGAAGAACATTATTTTCTTTTATATCTAATTCTATTGTATCATTTTTTCTAATCCCTTGATATAGATAGGGCTTATATAATTTACCTTTGTTTGCAATAGCATTCACACTATTGAGAATTTGAAGTGGTGTGGTCAACATACCTCCTTGTCCAATTGAGGTATTATAGGTATCTCCCAAAAGCCAAGATTCATTTTGGGCTTGTTTTTTCCAAGCTGGGTCTGCTACATTACCTTTAACTTCCCCTGTCAGGTCAATTTGAGTTGGGGCTCCAAAACCATAATATCTATAGTATTGAGCTAATTTTTCGATTCCAAGTCCTTTCTGTTTAGGGGTTCCACCGACAAAAGTATAATAAAATACATTCACAGAATCTGAAATAGATTTATAAGTATCAGAAATACCATGAATTTTCCAATCTGGATAAATAAATGGATTTTCCGGACTATACGGATTCTCTACTACTAATTTACCTAAAGGATCATTAATTGTAGTCTTGGCAGTAATTATACCTTCTTGCAATAATCCACTGGCAATTAATGGTTTTACTGTTGAGGCTGGGGCATATTCTCCAGCTATACAGCGGTTTAGCAGAGGATTATCTTTGTTTTCTATTAGACTATCATAATCTTTTTGGGTAATACCTTTGGTGAATAGATTATTATCAAAACTAGGCAGACTTACCATAGACAAGACTTCCCCATTCTGAGGATTCATTACAATAGCGGCAGCTTTAGTTAGCCCGTTTTCAGTAAGTACTTCTTGTATGCTATCTTGTACTACTTTTTGTAGCTCAGAGTCAATAGTTAACTGGATTGAATTTCCGTTTTGAACTGACTTAATTGGAATTTCACTATTGCGAGGATTGATAAGACCATATTCTCCCTTGAGCTTAGCTTCATATACTTTTTCTATACTTTTTTTACCAATAATATCATCTCGTAAATATCTTGGATTATTAATTATATCTGTCTCTGATAATTTACCTGTGTATCCGATTAAATGTGAAAAATATTGTGAATCTGGATATTGTCTAATACTGGAGCGAATTAACTCAAATCCTGGATATTTATTCTGGCTAATCTCAAAGGTTATGGCTTGCTCTTGAGACATATTATCTATCAAAATTATTTCTGACTCTTGACTATTCAAGACCTCTGTTAGTTTAGCTTCATCCAAATTAAAAAAACTTCTTATATCTTGTATTAACTGATTTTTATTTTCTTCATCTTTTGGTAATAACTCTGGTTTTAATACTAAAGAAAATACGACCTCATTATAGGCTAAAATAATGCCATTTCTATCATAAATATTACCTCTTAATGGTTTGATATAATTTTTACTAATAATTCGAGATTGAACCAAATCTTGCTCTTTTGTATTCCCAAATTGTAGTTGAAATATTCTAAACCAAAATGATCCTATTAATAAAATAGCTACAATAGCTAAAAATATAAAATGCTTATAATTATCAAAATTATTAATATATAGAGCAGAATTCCCATCTCTATCTAAGAATAAATCTTCTGGGGTGATATCATTATCAAACAAATTTTTCATATATTTTGGATTTCTCAGCTATATAAAGTACTATAGCAATACCAAGTCCATTGACTAAAGTATATATAGTAATATTCATATAATCGATATTAATTCCATTAAGAATAAAATTTGTAATTAATAAAAATAAGGTAGCCATAATACTTTGTACTGGCCAACTTTTATCTAAAAAAATACTAGATATATAAACTCCTATACTCCAAAGTAAATAATATAAGCCTAGTTGCCACCATATAGTTATACTAGATCTTTGTAAGATTAGTACAATAATGACTATCCAAATCAAAGCGGGCAAATATTGCTTGCCTAAAATATAAATACTCAATATCCCTAAAAAAAATAATGGTACAAATACAGTGGGTATAAGTATATGTAAAACTAAACTTAATAATAATGAAATACTCAATAGCATATTTAAGTTTTCAAAATAAATACTTCATTTAATTGATAAAAATTAATAGGATAATCAACTATGATTTTATGAAATAAATCACCCTCAGATACAGATTTTACCTTACCTACTAATAGACCTGCTGGGATTGTTTCTGTAGCTGAAGTTATGATATTATTACCTTGATTAACTGGTTCTAATTTAGAAATAGAATCTACCTCTAAGGAAGTACCAAACTGTGACTTCAAAATACCTTGTGATGAATTAGAATTCTTTAATGATATTGCTAATTTACTATCAGCATCATTCAAAAATTGTATTTTACTAGAATCTTTGGAAACTTCTTTGACTATTCCTACTAAATGCCCTAGATATATGACAGGTTGTCCCTCTTTAACACCTAAATTAGAACCTACTCCCACCAAAGCTGAACTACGAGTAAAATTATTATCAAAGGTGATTATTCTAGCTTGAATTGGGATAATTCCTGTTTCATTTTTGGTATCAATGGCACTCTTTAATAATTCATTTTCTGACTTTAAATATAAAAGACTAGCTACTTCAGCTTCAAGGGATATAACTTTAGCCTTTAATTGTTCCTCAGACACCTGATTATTAGCTTGTAACATAGTATCAAATGCAATAAGTGGCAATCTAGCAAAAATTTTCATCATCCAACCAGATAATACTAAACCTGCTATTAAAATCAATACTGTACTAGCTATAATAAGAGATCTATATTGCTTTGTCATATACTTATATTAGGTTTTTTGTTTATGTCTAATGGTATTAATAATTCTTTGAGTGAATCTAGATCTTCCAAGACCATACCTGTACCTCTCACAACCACAGTCAATGGGTCTGAAGTTATCAGAGTAGGGATCCTAGTTGTATTGGTAATCAGAATATCTAATCCTTTCAACAAGGCCCCACCACCAGCTAAAATAATTCCCCTTTCCATAATATCTCCAATTAGTTCTGGCGGAGTCTCTTCAATAGAAGTCTTAACCGCACTTGCAATCTGCATAATAGAGTTAGCTATAGCTTTTCTAATATCAGTATCATTGACTTTTACCTGTTTTGGAAGTCCTGAGATAATATCTCTACCTTTGACCCCCATTTCCATAGACTCACTAAGGGCATAGGCTGAACCAATATTTATTTTTATATTCTCAGCTGTTCTCTCACCAATAGCTAGTTTATAATGTGTACGAACATATCTAATAATATCAGCATTTAGTTTATCTCCAGCTACTCTAAGGCTTTTGGAAATAACAACTCCTCCCAGAGACATAACTGCAATTTCAGTAGTCCCTCCTCCAATATCTACTATAATACTTCCTGTAGCTTCCTGAATTGGTAGTCTAGCTCCAATAGCTGCAGCAATTGGCTCTTCAATCAGATAAACTTCCCTCACCCCTGCATTACGAGTAGCATCATAGACAGCTCTTTTTTCTACCTCAGTTACACCTGATGGAATACCTACTACTACTCTTGTTTTCCAATGATGAAAGAATCCTCTTTGAGTCACTTTATTTATAAAATATTTTAACATTTGCTCAGTCACCTCAAAATCTGACACCACTCCGTTTACTAAAGGACGGGTCGCTACTATATGAGCGGGGGTTCTGCCAACCATAGTCTTAGCTTCTTGTCCAATAGCTAATACTTGTCTACTTTTGGTATTTATTGCTACTACAGATGGTTCATTAATCACAATCCCTCTATTTTTGACATAAACAAGAGTATTGGCAGTACCCAAATCAATACCTATATCTTGCCCAAATGACCTCAATAAATTAGACAAAAATTTTTCCTGAGATTTTGCATGAATCTTACTTTTCATATACATTCTATTGTATATGAATTTGGAGATTATGTAAACCTATTTTTGATCAACCTCAAAACTCTCCTGTACTACCAAAGCCTCCAGAACCTCTACCTTCTGTACTAATCTCATCTACAAATCCGATTTCACAATGCTCAACTGGCTGAATCAAAAGCTGGATAAACTTTGCTCCTTTGGGAATAATTTGAGTTGTATCGGATAAATTGATTAAAATAATTTTTATCTCTCCAGTATACCCACTATCAATTACTCCCCCGAGACTTTTTAAGCCTTTTTGACTAGCTAGACTACTTTTATCCCAAAATAAAGCTACATACCCTTCAGGTAGGTCTATAGCTAACCCAGTTGGAATTAGTTTCTGCTCACTCGGTTTCAGTATTACCTCATCTAAAGTAAAAAAATCCATACCAGCATCAGTTGTATGACCATAACTAGGTAATTTAGCTTCTGGATGAAATTTTTTGAATCCTATTTTCATATAATCTATTATACCATATTATGATATAATGAGTATACTTAAAGATAAACTTATGTCTAATATATTCTTAGCTAAAACTGAACCTAATACATTTTCTATTGATGACTTTGAGAAAGAGAAAATTACACTTTGGGATGGGGTACATAATTATCAGGCTATTAATGTAATCAAAACTTGGCAAGTTGGAGACTATGTTTTGATTTATCACTCAGTCAAAGAAAAGTGTCTAGTTGGACTAGCCCAAGTCATAAAAGAGCCCTATCATAATTTGGCAGACACTAGATTTAGTTGGGCTGCTAGATTAAAACTTATATATAAATTTCAACCAAGTGAAAGAATAAATCTAGCTACAATCAAAAAAACTAACTTATTCCAAAACTTTCTTTTAGTTACAAATAGTCGCCTCTCTGTAATGCCCTGTCCAGATAATTTTGTCAATTGGCTACAAGATCAAATCCCAAAATTACAAGAACTTTTATCTAATCAAATATAAAAATATAATATATGAGAAATATAATTTATGAGCTTAGCATATACTCCACCGACTTCTCAGATAAACTTATCACACAATTATCATCTCCCACATTAGACACAATATCAATCACTAATAAAAAATTTAATATACCAATTTTAGAAATTATCAAAAACATCCAGAATATCAATCCCAATCTATCAATAATCCCCTATTATTCCCTCAAATATAATCAAAAAGAATCATTACAAGCTACTACACAAGATCTAATACTTCAATTAGAAGCTTATCGGAATCTTCATATAAAAGAGATTTTAATCATAAGTGGTGTCCCAAAACCTCAATATACTACTATTCAGGTTTTAAGCTCATTAGCGACAATATATAAATCTCATCAATACCCCCAAATTGCTGTTGCCTATAATCCTTTTCTTACAGGTTTAGACTTAGAAATGGAGAATAAAGCTATTCAGCAAAAACTTGAATCTGACATAGTATCTAGTATATATCTACAAATAGGTATAGACCTAAATATAATACAACAAGCTATACAATATCTAAGAAATATACAACCTAAATTAAATATCTATTTAAGTCTAATGAATCCAAGTCTTACTCGTCTTACACAATTTAGATATCGTCCATGGAAAGGAGTGTATTTACCAGAAGAATATTTGAAATCTACAAGCAATGCCAATACTATCAACCAATCGATAGCTAATTTAGCTAAAAAGCTACAAATTGGGATAATACAAGGAGATTAATTAAAACTTTTTAATAAATTGTAGTATTGTTTCTTATATTGCTAAAGCCTGTATTTCTCTTAAAATAATCTCAATCCCCTGTTCTATTGTCAGATTATCTGTATTAATTTCAATTGCATCTTCAGCTTTTCTGAGAGGAGAATGTTCTCGCTCAATATCTTGTCTATCTCGATTAGCTATTGATTCCAAAACACTATTATAATCAGCCTCCAGACCATCTTTTTGCATTTGATTATATCGTCTTTTTGCTCTAATTTCTAATGATGCAGTAAAATAAAACTTATAATCTGCATCAGGAAAAACTACTGTACCAATATCTCGTCCTTCTACTACTATATCTTTGCCCTTAGCATAATTTCTTTGAATTTCAACAATTTCAGCACGGATTGTAGGAATACTAGCTATTTTGGCTACATTATCAGAGACAAGTTGATTATGTAATACATTATAATCCATATTATTATAATCCAATTCTTGAGCTAATTTTAATAAAGTATCCGAATCATTAAGATTCAAATTTTGTTGTAAAGCATGATAAGTAATCCATCGATATAAATTCCCTGAGTTGAGATGATAATATCCTAGTCTTTTTGCTAATAACTCAGCTGTTGTACTCTTACCAGTTCCACCCGGGCCATCAATTGTAATAATCATATAATTTGGAGCTTAATTTATCATATATCCAGAAATTATAATATCATAAATTTTATAATTTGTGTATGAGATGTATGAGATGAGGTAATCGTCGACAAAAGGAATTATATATTACTAGACTAATAATAGTAAATTGGATAGTAATTGTCCTCCTTTGGAGGAGGTGGTCACTGGCGTATTTATACGGGAGTGGCCGGA
>Ga0214923_10003960_pt1 | contig 18278 bp, 34 predicted proteins | sample LL1510_MetaG_FD_177993 | JGI IMG/M metagenome (GOLD analysis project Ga0214923, IMG submission 177993) | Freshwater microbial communities from Lake Lanier, Atlanta, Georgia, United States - LL-1510 | ecosystem: Environmental > Aquatic > Freshwater > Lake | place: USA: Georgia | collected... | reverse complement strand
TTTCATCAACTTCGCTCTCCCTAAGGAACTCAATCGCTCGCATATTAGTGGAACATTAAGAACTGATTTTGTACATCTAATCTTGGCGCACCTAAATCCCCATGACCTGCTGGAAATACAACTACATTCCATTTTGGCTTAGGACCTTCAGGAATCTTTACCATTTGGTCATATGTAATAATACTGTCTTTATCAATCTTATATGTACTTGCTAACTTATCTTTAAACTGATCCCATGCTTCGGCACTAGCAATAACCGTTCTTCCATCTTCATCTTTAATATACTTACCTTTTTGGTCTGTCTTAAATAAACCCTTAAAGAATTCTTTAGGTAATGTTACAGCGTCTTTAACGAACTGACCCTTCTCTCTAGCAAATTTTACTGTTTTAACTTCTTTACTCTTTGCTCCTGGGCTAAACTGCTTAACAACATTTGGTGGGCTGTTTGGATCCGTAACTATTTCGCCAATTTTACTATAGAAATAAAATCTTACATCAGGATTCATTCTAGCAACATCCATCATTAAATCATAATAATCTTTGCTAAAGAAATCTCCTGCGTCATGTATGCGAACTAATAACTTAATACCTGCTTTATCTACTCTAGCTTTAGCTTGTTTTACTTCACGGTCAAACATCTCCATATATTCTACTGGATGATTTAATAAGAAGTTTAATGCCCTAGCAGCACTCATACTGCTTCCTGGGAACATTACATAACCACCTTTTCTAGCATAGCAGTATAATTGGCATTCGCCAGCACCTGGACATGTTTCTACTTCAACGAAAACTGGTTCGCCACCTGCGCTTGCTTCTTCATCTACAACAATACCACTTAATGCTGGTAATGTTAAGTCATAAGTAATAGCACCCTCTTTTTTACTTTTAGCCATTTTAGCATTTGTTCCCAAAATACTATTTGGAGATGTAGTAATTTGATTGGCTAAATCTTGTAAATCCCATTCTGTATTTTCTGTGTCCTTTGTGATTGCTTTAATATTACTGGCGTGTATAATAGGCTTAAAGCGATCAGCTTTTGTTTTTTCACCACTTTTAATACGGTTTAAGTATCCTTGTAAATCTTTTTTGTCATACTGTTTTTGTGGGATGTCAACTTTGAGTGCTTCATCTACACCCTGTTGCTCAATATTAAGCATTGTAACGGGAAAACCACCCAATGTGCTTACAGACATTTTGTCTGATTCTAATAAGATTTCATTAATTTTCATAGTATAAATCCAAAGTATTTGCTAATAAATAACTATTCTGCTATTATAATAATGTATTTATCAAAATAGGGCATCATGTATACTAATCAAAACATCAAACGTATTGGCTTTGCTTGTAAATGGGTAGAAATTAACAAGAAGGGCGAGATTGCCAGTGTAGAAGGACTTAACACAGGTGGAACTACACATGCTTGGGCAAAGCGTCAAATACGTGAAAAAGCAGAAGAAAAAGTATTGGATGTAGCTAAACGCAATATTGTGAACACCCATAACCTTATTAAAAAGGTTGCTACATTACCCCCTGCTCTACGCATGGTTCGTTTAACTAGCGATATGCTTAGTTTTTATACGATGGATGATTGGAAACCATTTTGGCAGTCAAGCACTGTACAAACACTGCTTGAAAAATGGTTTGCCCCACTGGGAGAAACAGCACGACAAAATGATGTAAGGGTAAGTTTTCATCCTGATCAATTTGTTGTGCTTGCTAGTGATCGTCCTGAAGTAGTAAATAAGAGTATAGAGGAGTTTGAATATCATGTGGCTATGGCCCGCTGGATGGGGTATACAAAAAAATTTCAGGACATTAAAATCAACATCCACATCTCGGGTAGAGCAGGTGTCGAAGGTTTTAGACAAGCCTACAAGAGATTGTCTGACTCAGCCCGCAACAGTATTACAATTGAAAACGAAGAAATAAGTTATGGACTCAGTGATTGCCTTCAGCTTGGTGATATTATTCCTATTGTTCTTGACATTCATCATCATTGGATACGGGAAGGCGAGTATATCCAACTTGGAGATGACCGTGTTAAAAGGGTTATTGATAGTTGGCGTGGTTTGCGTCCTACTTGCCATTATTCTGTCAGCAGAGAGCATATCTTGGTTAACCACTGCATTAACACACTTCCCAATCATAAGATTCTCCTAGAATCAGGACATAATAAACAAAAACTTAGAGCACATAGTGACCATTATTGGAACGATCAAGTTAACCGTTGGGCATTGACTTTCAATGAAAGTTTTGATATCCTTTGTGAGGCAAAAGGAAAAAATCTAGCATCATTCGCATTATATGATAAAGCTAAACTCCTCGGTTTAATTTAATGTCCCAGTATTTTACCATTGCCTGGCGCCTCTTTTCTAATGTTTGAAATGATTGTTTTCTACCTAAGTTAGCCTTACCAACAGCTGCCGTTTTGGCTCTACTTTCATCGTTTAATTGCCAATTTGTTTTGATAGCATTAGATAACGCGGCTTGATGTTCTATTGAACGTGGCTTAGGTACACCTTTTGATGCTAAACTAAGGTTTTCTTTATGTTCAAGTGTTCTAGTCGGTTTCACCCTGCCTAGTTGAGAGACACTCAACTTTTTTCTAGTTTCAGAAGTTGGTGTTCCGCCACCGCCAGTCTCTGGAATTTTATTAGCCCATATTCTATTACCGTAATTATCTACCGCTGACAATATTTTATAATACTCAGAGTAATATCGTCCTGTAGCAGATAACTCTTGTTTTGATATACACACACTTAAAATTTCTGTTCTGACATTGAACCCGTATTCTTTCAAATGTGTAACCCAATGTTTACCTGATCCGCAATAAAGATATGGGTCTTGTTTAGATGTTTGTCCTAGATACTTTAACCCTGTAATATTGTGGGTCTTTATGTATAGATAATAAATAGTCATGCTGATTGCTCCTTGAAAGCGTTAGAGTAGTTGGGAATCCCCATTCCGCGAACTACACTTTTATTTATACCGTTTTGTTTGATTTATGAAATTCGGTATGTTATTATACAACTTTACGATACATATATAAATGTTTGATAAATTTAAAAAACTTTTAGGATTGAACAATATAGGGTCACGACCTGAGCCTCCGAGCGAGGCTCCTCCTAAAGAATCTAAAGCAAAAACTAAAAAGAAAAAAGAACCTCCTCAATTATCACCGAAAGAACTTGCTACAGCAAATGGTGAGCCATATATATCAATTCTTAAAGTAGAACTTGATCCAGCAGATATAAACAATGGTAGTTTTGAATTAGATTGGAATGATAAGTTCGTAATTAATTTAATTAAAGCAGGCTTTAAAATACGCAACGATGATACAGATGCACAAATTGTAGACCGTTGGTTCCAAACTGTTTGTAGAAATATAGCACTAGAAGTTTATGAACAATATGATGCAGATCCAGCTAATCGTGATTTAAGAGTAATTCGCACAAAAGATATTGGAAATGGGCGAAGTGAAGTAAGTTAGTACTAGACAAAAAAACATATTTTCTTTATAATAAATTTTTAAATAACACAAGTAGGATTACCAGTGTCTACTAAAACTAAATTAAAGTGGAAACCTAATACCCAAGTAGTAGATTTGAGTTTAATTGATGACCCATTAGCCAAACAAAAACATGAACTTGTTAATAAATCTGTTGACATACTTACAACAGAAATTTTGCAAGATTCAAAATATAAAAAACAGGTAAACTTTTTTCAAACAAATAATGTTACATTTGATGTTGACAGTTTTCCTAAATTTGAAAGTCATAAGTTAAAAAATCTGTTCACACCTGAAGAAGTTCAAAGATTATTAGATCATGTTCACATGACTAATATTCTTAAAAAGTTTAACCCACATTTATTAAGCCCAATTTATGTTGTAAGATTAAATGGCAAACCTGAACTTTTTGTGTTTGATAGTATGCATACACTTACAACTATAGCTGTACTGGTGCATCAAGGTTTATTATCTCGCAAAAATCCAGTAACTGGTAAAAAAGAAATCGTCAATGAGGGTTTGGATTTTGAGTATCCATGTTGGGTAATTGATACTACTGACGAGTCATTTCCCAGTGTTGCCGCATTATATCGTAATGGCGAAGGCAGTAAGCCATGGGGCCCATATGACTATCATAGAATACATGTTCGTAGTTTTGAGTTCTATAACAATCCAGGTCCAAATGATCTTTACAAACTTGCTTCACAAAAGCAAAAAATTATGGTAAAGTCAAATGCTGTCCCTTTACCCGAAGGTCATAATGATCTTGGTATGTTAGGTACATTAAGCCATGTAATGGATGTAGCAAAATATAAACATAATGATATGGGTAAATTTACCTTTATTTTTGAAACCAATAACAAATATTGGAATGGCACAAATGATTCAAGCATGTTTGGTTTTTATGGTAACTTATACACTGGGTACACATCATTAGGACTACCAACGTCAGGCAAATACTTTAATGATTTTTTAGATGAAATACACGCTATCATAAAACATTTTTTTGTTAGTATGCCTGAATTAAAGCTCCGCACAATTGAAGCATATAAGGATTGGATGAAAAAACAAAATAAAAATGGAGGCAATCCTAAAGATAATTGTGCCCTAGCCTTGGTGTTAAAAATGTATGTTAGATTGGGGGGTCAATATAAAGTTTTAAGCGATGTTAACGAATTTATTTACTCTCCATCAAGTAATGTTAAAATTGACATTTATGATTCACTACCACTAAGCATTCGCCAAAATGTCAATAACTCAAGCCTCTGGTAATGCATGGTTTTACAACATACTTCAAGCACAAACACTTGTGCTTGGATATGGAATAACGACAAGAGTTGATCCATGGGAAAGACTGATGGAATATAGCAGAGCAGTTGCTAGCCCTCAACAATTTTGTAATTTATACTATGGCGAAATTGGACAAATCAGAGACTTGGAAAGGTATGTGAAACGCCAATGGTACAAGTACAGATTGGACGATTTTAGCGACGAAAAACTTGAATGGTTAGATCCAAAACATAAAATTGAATTAAAGGATTTGGAAAATCTAGTTGCAGATAGAATAATAAATTACCCATATGATACAATACAAAAGGTAAAAATTAAATTTTTGCCCTTTTCTGTAGATAATCAGGGCATTTTTGAAACAATCAATTTGCAACCTGAAAAGTTTTTGGAACAAGTGCTACTTGACAAGAAGTCAAAATAGTAGTATTCTTATCTCAATTAATAACAATACATACTATCCTAAACATGAATCACACATACGCACTCATTGATACAGCAAACACTTTTTTCCGTGCCCGTCACATTGCTAGCCGCAATAGTACGACATGGGAAAAAATTGGAATGGCATTACATTTGACGTTAGCAAGTGTAAATCAAGCTGTACGCAGATTTGGTATAGATCATGTAGTGTTTGCAACTGAGGGAAGGTCTTGGCGTAAAGACTTTTATAAGCCATATAAAGCAAATCGTAAACTTGATGAATCAGCAATGACTGAGGAAGAAGTTGAAGAAAACAAAATGTTTTGGGAGACATACGAAGCACTTACTACGTTTATCCGTGAAAAAACCAACGCAAGTATTTTACGTCATCCCAACGCTGAGGCTGATGATATTATTGCTCGCTTCATATACTTACATCCAAATGACACGCACTATATTATTAGTTCTGATACTGATTACGTTCAACTTATTACTGAAAACGTGCACCAATACAACGGTGTTAGCAACCAACTTATCAAGCTATCAGGATACTATGATGAGAAAGATAGACTGATTATTGATAAAAAAACTAAAGAGGCCAAAACATTAGGTGATCCGCAGTTTTTACTATTTGAAAAATGTATGCGTGGAGACAGCACTGATAATGTCTTTAGCGCATATCCAAATGTGCGTACAAAGGGTAGCAAAAATAAAGTTGGTCTAATTGAAGCTTATGAGGATCGTACACGCCAAGGATTTAATTGGAACAATATGATGTTACAACGCTGGGTAGATCATGATGGTGTTGAACAGCGTGTACGTGATTGCTATGAGCGTAATCGTGTATTGATTGATTTAACAGCACAGCCTCAAGACATTAAGGATAAGGTTGATGAAACTATTCGCACTGGGGTAAGAGTGCAAACTACTCCTCAGGTTGGTGTACATTTTATGAAATTCTGCGGAAAATATGAACTTCAAAAAATTAGTGAGAGTGCAGAAGCTTACGCTAAGTGGCTTAATAGCCCGTATAAAGGCAAGGTTCATGAGTAACATTTTAGAAAAGCAATTATATGCCAGCATACTAGCAGTATTAAACGATAAAAATTCTTATTACAAATCCATAGTCGGTAAGAAAGGTGAGTATAATTATTTTACTGAACAAGGCAAAGAAGCATTGTTTAATTATATTGACAATTTTGCCTCATTAATGCTTAAACAGCAAGATTTAGAAATAAATGAACGGGCAAAGAAGTTAGTGATTGATGAACTAGAAAAATGAAGTATAAAACAACACATACAAGTATAAGAATGATAAGGAAAGGTGATCCTAATTTCACAATGGAAGAAAATCACTTACTTTATCCTAGAGCGAGTTTAGAAATAAGTAATCGTTGTCCCGACAATTATCGGAGTCTTATAGAAGAATGTGTTAGACACGGTTGGATTAAGCCCGTTGCTTATGTAAGAAATAGTGAATTATTTTGGGATGAATTTAAAAAATGAACAAATATCATATTAGATATAATACACAGCACGGGGAATCAAATTTGGTTTGGCGTGTATTTGAAAATGGTGTAGAAAACTTAGTAAAAAACTTTAGAATTGAAACTCCAATGTACGGCGAATATACAATGGAAAATGGAATTCAAAAATGGAATGTAGCCTGTGATGGTTACATGACTATTGAAAATCAAATTGCGATTATAAAAGACACTAAATGAGTAAAACAAAAGTATATTACGAAAAAGTTGGTCGTAAGTATGTTCCAGTTAGCGAATATAACCAAGACCTACGTGATAGTTTTCATAAAGGGGCACACTTAGTTATTGTAGAACCAGGTCACTCTAGTACAAAATATAATATTGACCCCAACTACGCTGCACTAATGGCTGCTAGCAACAAGGTAAAAGATAAAATGGTTAGTACCTTAGTAGAAGCAAGCAAACTAAAACCAGTTAAAAAAGAATTAACACCAGAACAACATAAAGCATACCTTGCATTTGCAAAGACTATGGGAGATGAATTTCATAGTTTATATACAGATAGTGCAAGTAATATTGTAGAAGCAGGTCTACAGGTATTAATGGAAGAAGCTAATAAAATGCTAAATCATCCATCAGTAAAAGATGCGTATGAAAAGTTTTTATTAGTAAGCAAGTTAACTAAAGAGGAATAAATGACTAATTTAATTGCCAAACCTATCATTGATGATCAATATTGGGTAGTAACCGATGGAACTAAAAAAGTAGGAAATGTTTTAGCAGATGGTAGTGGATATGAAGTAAAATTAAATGGTGATCAAACTCATTTTGATACTACTGACGAAGTGGTTAAATTTACAAAAATTAAGTTTGAAACAATCAGAAATGGCGCAAAAGAAGTAAAATCACCTTACCCAGAATATCCCACTACTGCAAAGGTGTATAATTCAATTTTTGATTTAAAACGAAAAATTCATTTATACACAAAAAATAAGAAAAGTAAGTGTTATCATGCTGCTGGTTGGTATGCTATGAACACAAATGGACAAAATCAGGTTATTTTTTGTCCCAAATACATCTTTATTCAAAGATATAAATATTCAGGACCCTATAAAACAGAAACCGAAGCTAACGAAGCGATAAATATTTTATGATTTTCATAAAACGATTTTTAGACAAAATTTCAACTTATGATGGAAAAAACTCTAAAGATGTTATATTACCATTAAATGATGCCCGTGGTCTCCGTGACGATATAGCAAAATTACTTTTGGATTATAGTAATGCACAAAAGACTGAACAAAAAGATGAAGTAATAAAAATTAACATAAACGGTGGAAGTTTTAAATGAGTAGGACACAACCCAAAATTATTTTAGAACATGTTGATAAAAAGACATATAAGACAGATCAGATTGTAGAAGCTGCTGGAATTTGGGCTGTATTTTACGATAACCAACCAATCAACTTAAAATCACAGCATTATCTTGATAACCAATCGCCTCCAAAATACAAAAAAACAAGTTTCAGTAATCCAGGTCATGCTAGGAATCTTTGTAGAAAATTAAATCTACAATTTAAGACTGATAAATTTACAGTTGTATTTCTAAATAAAGGCACAGTGGTATATCCTTATTCAGATAATGTCTAAGAATAAAGAAGTTATTACAAACATTATTTTAAATAATTTAAAGCATGATTCTTCATATTCCACTTTAAACTCAGAACAGGTTTTCTTAAAATGGTGGATGACAGGTAGATCAAGTAAAGGCTTACGACTAACAGATGAAGGTAAAAGTGTCTTTGAAAAAGCAGCAATACAACACTATGACTTTACATTTGAAAATATTAAAAAACCAACCACTTTTATAATGTCGTTAAATAATAAAATGACATGTCCTTATTATATAGGCTTGGATATTAAAAATAATAAAAAATATCCCTATATTAGAGTTTATGATAATAAGGTCGCTATGCTAATTACATTATACGGAGAAATCCAAAACTATTTAGATTCTTTACAGTGAGGTATATTATGAATGAAGAAAATAAAAAACCAAATCCTTTAGTTGCAATGTTAAATGCTGCTAAAACCAAAAAACAGACATTAAATGGAAAACACCATAATGTTCCTAAGCCTACTAAAGGGTTTAAGGGACCAACTACTGTACGCAGAAGTGGGCGAGGTGGCTAAAGTTTTTGTCAACTGAATTAACGCCTCAAGCGTTATATACTATAGATACAGTAAAAAGTATCTATTCATTTTAACTTAAAAGGAAAATAAAAATGAAACTATTCGCTGCAATTTTCGCTAGTTTGTTCGCTGTAACCGCTTTTGCTGCTGATGCAAAAAAAGAAGAAAAGAAAGATGCACCTAAAGCAGAAGCAAAGAAAGAAGAAAAGAAAGCCGAACCAACAAAAAAATAATATTGGCTCGAAAAAGCCAATTACCATTTTATACTCTTAAAGAGGATCTTAATGACTGTGACATAGTATTTTTAGATGATTTTCTTTATACGAATCATAATCGTATAAGAATTATTGCAAATACAAGGGTTCATGAAGAATTAAGCGAATATATTAAAATGCGTTTATTTTTGGCTAGACAGCTAGCATTATTGAAGTACGAAAAAGCCCATGCGTAAGCTGGGCTTTTTTATCTATGTTTTTTGCGCGGTGCAACATAATAAATACATACACACATGGAGATACACAAATGATTAATATGATGACATTTTTTATGATTGATATGGTACAAAGTACCAAAAAAAGTTTAGTTGATAGTCTTGTCCCTAATCAGGATATCAAAAAATTGCTCAATGAATATGTTGACACGCAGACTGATTACACCAAAAAAGCCGTTAGTAGTTTTATGGATATTAATGTAGCAATTTACAGTGTAATGACAAACAAAGAATATTTCAATAATACAATGAAGTCATGCATGACACCATTTGGGAGTAAAGGAAAGTAAAATGATTTTGTCACAATTTATGCTCAATATCCTTGAGCGACTAGCAGAAATGTTCCCTCAAGATTCTTACCAGAATCGTTTGGAGAACTATCTGAACACTAAAAGCATTACCGATGCTGCAACTCTTGAAAATCATATCAAAGAGTTTACATATAATTCTCATAAGGAAAATTTCAAATGATTACATTTTTAGCAAGTTTAGCACGTAGTATTTTTTTAGCACTTGAAGCAAGTGGAAAAGCCAGAGCCCGACGTTACTTAATTTTACATCGTCAAGGTATGGGAGGATGGCAATGAATTTTCTTAAATCAATGTATGAAGTTTGGTGTACAGGATTACTAGCCAGTCATTTAACACGTAGAGGTCGTTGGCGCAGTGCTGTAAAGTTAATGGAGAATGATATGTTACTAACTTTTTTATTTGCAAACTTGTTTACTATTAATAGTGAGCTAGGTGAAGAGTGGGACTTTACAAAAATAACTTTCAATCCAAAATCATAGTTTGACATAAATAACTATGCTACAATCGTAGCACCGACATACACACACAAGGAGAAAAAAATGTCAACCAATTATGGAGAAAAATTTATACCCGATGTTAAATTACCTGAAGTAAAATTTAACAAGAATGGTTATGAAATTCGCACAGAAATTTTAGGTATGGCTAAGCAAATGGCTGAATTTGAATACAGTGCTAAATTTCATGGATGGGAAATGAGCGCCCAACGTGATGAAAAAACTGGTCAATTCGTTACTACAGTAGGCATGCCGCAAGTACCTGGGCTAGATACAGTCCTAGAGACTGCCCAAAAAATGTATGACTTTGTTAACCAATCTCACAAAAAATAATATATGATTAGCCCCGAAAGGGGCTTTTTTATGGCTTGACAATAATTCCAATTTAACTTACAATGCTTCTATCGTAAATTTTCAGGAGCAGTAAATGGGCCACAAAGTTGTCACAGATAAGTTTCAAATGGATGAAATGCGTACTAAGTACGGCCCAAGAAAAGGTCTAGAAGGTCCTTTCAATTTCTCAGGTAGAGTGTTGTATTATGACAACAAAGAAGGGCTGTACTACGATCCCAAAACTGATTTTTATGTGGAACAGTCTGAAATGGACATGATCCACAATCAACTTATTTCTAAGCTTTAGGAGTCTATCATGGTACTAGAATCTACTAAACTTATTCGTAATTTAGCAGGACCTAATTTGGTCATTTTTAATGATAGATTGATAGATGGTACTCGCAGTTATAAGGTTTGGGGTTGGGGCGAAAGTGATTATGAGCATGCCGTTTTAGCATTAAAAGATGCTGGATTTGATGCTGAATTGATTACCTACAACGGCTATAGTGCTAGGTGCAATAGATACTATTTTCAACCTAGAATTTACGTAGGACCTGCTACCCGAAATCTATTTAGACTAACCTCTAACAGATTTAACAGATAAGCAGGCTTGACAATAAATGGGTTTGGTAGTATACTATGGGTATAGTGAATAACAAGGAGTTACAAATGATTAGAGATACAGAAATCATTATCGCAGGCCGTAAAGCTTTAGTCTTTAAAGAGCATGCCAAAACTTTTCTAAACAAGGAAAAATTGGTTGCAGAAGCAAGCCTGTTAAACAGAATGTTAGAAACTTCTCCTGAAGTACTCCCTGCTTTAAAAAAACTTGTTGTTAAAATACAACGGATTAACAGCAAAATAGCCCGTGAAAACATGTTTGTTAAGTTTATCTAAGGAATGACTATGAAGATTAAATTTTATTCGGATCCAAGACACGGTTGGGGCGCAGTCAAGCGTAAAGTATTGATTGAACTAGGAATTTTAGACAAAATTACTGCGTTTAGCTACCAAAAAGGGCAGACTGTATATCTTGAGGAAGACCTTGACTTAGCAACACTTACAACGGCCCTCGCTCAAAAGGGTATTGTAGTGTCCTATACTGAGAAAAATAGTCCCCACAAATATAGCCCAATTCGCAATTATGAGCGTTTTGTAGCTTGACAATAAATGGGTTTGGATATATAATAGCATTATTGACAGTTAAACAAAGGAGTAGCAAATGAATACAGTACTTAACAATTTTTCAACTAACGTAGACAATATCCTAGTTACAGACGGATCTGGTTACTGGTCTGATGTAAGTAAAGCAGTTCGTATCACTAAACTGGAACTTATTACTGATTCCGATTTGGAATTTGGTGAGTTGCGTGTTTATTTTGATACCAACACTTGGGATGTTGACAATGATGGACTTATCTACTCTGATAATATGTTTATACATGATCTCCGTGTCCTGCTAGTCCGCATGAAACTTGCAGGTACTGATGTAGGTTATAGTGAGCAAGGTATGCAAGGTGACGATTATGTTAGCCTAGATGCTGGTCCAAAGTTCATCCAATCTTGGAATTCCGAATTATTTGTTTAAGGAATTAATATGACTGTCGTTAGAATCGTTAAAAGCAAGACAGATTTCGCTGTGAATGAGCACTGGACTGCGGTAAGCAAGGAATTGCTTGAGGCTGAATTTAATAAGGAACTTGCAGGTTATCCTAAACTTGGATACGGTACAAGTATGTATAATGTTAGACAAGATCCAACTGGATTGTTGTATCACGCTGAATTTCATCGCCAATTAAGTTGCGATTAAAAGGTTGACAATAAATTAGGTTGGGTGTATAATACATAGTATTGAAACTGATCAAACGGAGAAACAAATGGCATATATGAATCAAGAACGCAAAGCAAAAATCGCTAAAGCACTTGCTCCAGTACTCAAAAAATACGGTGTAAAAGGTTCGCTAAGTGTCCGTAATCATCTTGCAATTTGCTTAACCCTAAAATCAGGTCCAATTGATTTTATTGCTAACAGCAATCGTGTTTGTGGCAATAGTCACTATCAAGTGTCACGTGGTTTTCGCCCCAATACTTCAGGTTATTGTGACGTAAACCCTTACTGGTTTCAGGATCACTATGATGGTGATGCTAAGGCTTTTTTGGCTGAGGCTATCGACGCACTTAAGTCGGCTGATTACTACGACCGTAGCGATGCACAGACCGATTACTTTGATACCGCTTATTACTTTGATATTAACATTGGTAAGTGGAACAAGCCCTATGTAGTTACTGTTTAATTTTTCATTAATTTTAAGGAAGTAAATTATGTCTAAGTCTAAATTACAACGTAAATTTGAAACTGCGATTTTGGAAAACGCACTACTGCTTAAACAGTTGCGTACTCCATCTGGAGAAACGGTCACTGTAACCCGTCCTGAATTAGGAACCTTTTTGGAACCGTTTAGTGAGCGTAATGGTGTTGGTCATGACATGACTGCTATTATAAAAGACGCTATCATGGGTAAAGCAGGAATGAAATTTGTACAAAGTAAAACTGGGCACAAAGAAGTGTCCGTGGACATCACTGGACTATAATTAATGCTTGACAATATTAAAGTTTGGGTATATAATAATGTCTTGTTAATTGAGTATTGTGTTCTTAGTTTGTTTTTCTTAACTTTAATTAATCTGTTCGGAGAGTAATTATGCAACAATTCTATGTTTTGGTTCGTACTAAAGATGAGGCAGGTGCTGGTGTCTATCAAGCTAACATTAATTCCGATAACTCCTACAATGCTATTCAGCAGGCTAAGGCGTTGTATGGTAGGTTGCTTCTTAGTGAATCAGCTATCCCCGTCAATACTTGGAATCCCCCGCAGTAATCGGGTGTCCAATCTGTTGACAATATTTCTGTTTGGTGTTATACTTATATTGCAGTAAACTTTTTAACTTAATATCATTTTGAGGTCTATTATGTCTGATAAAACTTTTAAGGTTGTTGGCATCACTGTTCACAATGGCAATGCTAAAGTGCGTTTCACTGATGATTTGGTAAGGCGTGTCAAGCAGTTTACTAAAGGTGGTGCTACTCGTTGTGAGTTCGTTGAACTGCCCCGTGAAATGACTAAGATTGAGGCACTCAATCATATGCTCACACTACCTGAGTTTGCTAGTCCTAGCGACAAGGCTACTATTCAGGATACTTTGGAAGATCGTAGTAAGGCTCCTAAAGCAGTAAAAGTAAAAGTAGAAAAGCCTAGCATTGATGCAATTAAAGCTCGTGCAAAGGTTAAGGTTGAACAAGCAGAACCTACTGAAGTGACTTCAGCAGAATAATAACAATAAAATTTTACAGCCCCGCAAGGGGCTTTTTTTATTTGTAACCTTATATCCTATAAATATCGTAATGAATATTTTAGGTATAAACGGATTATTATTTGGGCGTGATGCCAGTTATGGCACCGAGACTTTCGTACACGATTCTGGTGTTACTTTGTTAAAGAATGGGGAGTTAAAAACTTGCCTATTAGAGGAAAGATTTACCAGAGTAAAACACGATGGAAGCTTTCCCATAAATGCAATAAATAGGGCACTTGAGTATAACCAATTATCAAAAGATGATATTGATATTGTTGCATACACAGATAATATGGCATTAATTTCTAACTTTGAACCAAGTGACAGATATGAATTTATAAAGCATCTATTAAATAAACACTTCCCCAAGTCACACATTGAGATCCCTGATCACCATGAATCTCATGCTTTTGCTGCCTTTATCAATAGTCCATTTGAAAGAGCAAATGTACTTACATTTGACAATAACGGAGATATGTATTATGCTAATTCTTTGACTGAAAAAAATTTAAATGGAATATTTAATAATTTCAGTTTTAGTACAATGGATAGAAGTACCAAGTTATTCCATAAGCATTATAACAGTTTAGGATTAGGCAAAAGAATTTTTACTTTAGGTTCATTTTATTCTGATATTTGTTACACAACATTTTGTCTTTTGTATCCTGATTATCCACAATCCAATAAGCATACTCATGGGCTTGAGGGTAAAATTATGGGTTTGGCAGGTTATGGTGATGCATCAAAAATTAAGCTGCCTAACCCTTTTCGTATAATTAAAAAATCAGAATTTGATTTTCCAATAATTTTTCAATCAAACCAAGTATTTGACATTACAGATAGTACACGCCCCGAAGATTTTGCCGCATGGGGTCAAAAGATTTTTGAGGGCACTTTGTGCAATTTTGTAAGATTGTTACCTAAAGCAATAAAAGAAGATTATATTTGTTTAGGAGGCGGATGCGCTTTAAATGTTCTGGCTAACTCTTTATTAATTGAAAGAGGTTTATACAAAGATGGGTTTGTTTGTTCTGCTCCTAGTGATGAAGGGTTGTCAATGGGAGCAGCATATCATGTTGCATGGCAGAACAACCAAGAAATTATTCTGCCAGCAAATACAGGAAGTTTAGGTGTTGATTATACTAAAGCAGAAGTTGATGTAGCTATACAACATATGGCAAAAAATCATAACAACTTAAAAATTACATATTATGAAGATGTAACAGAGTATATAAAAAATGTTGTAAGATTAATATTAGAAAAAAATTGTGTGTCCTGGTTCCATGGTAAAGGTGAGTTTGGTCCAAGAGCTTTAGGAAATAGATCAATCTTAGTTAACCCTACAGAAAATATTAAAGATTATTTAAATGAAAAAATCAAATATAGAGAATATTGGAGACCATATGCTGGTTTGGTAATTGAAGAAAAATTACAAGAATACTTTGACATACCTGTGAAGTCTAGCCCATATATGATGTTTAGTAGTGTAGTAAAACCCGAGTATAGAGATAGATTACAAGGTATTACTCACAAAGATTATACTTGTAGAATTCAAACGGTAACAAAAGAAACTAACCAAATGGTTTATGAATTATTGCTTGAAGTTGAAAAACAACTAGGATTGCCAGTACTACTTAATACAAGTTATAATACACAAAAAGGTGAACCGATCGTTGAAATTCCTAGCAGTGCAATTTTTAGTTTTTTGAATAGTAATTTAGAGGTAATGGCTATGGAAGGATACATTGTAGAAAAGATTTAAGGATTATTTACGCCTATTATAATCCAAAAGTCCATGCTCATGTTTCTATCTTTTATAACATCAAAAGGCATATAAAAATATCCTCTATGTCCCCAATTTACACCCCAACTGTTTCTAGCAATAAATCGTTGGGAGTTCATGTCATAGCCTACTAATAATACTGCGTGTCCACCTAAAAATCTTTCTCTGTAAATGTTTGGATATGGCATAATACCTGTTCTATAAACTATAGGCAAATTAAAGCTAGAATAAACCATAAAACCAATTATTACAGGGAATCCATTAGCTAATGCATTTATACAGCCATCAAAATCTAAAATTCTTTCATACCTTGTAACTTTTCTTAAAGAACCATCTTTTATTGCCCTTGCAGTTGGACTTGACCTAAATCTGTTTATAATATAAGGCCATAAATGTTCAACGGGTGCTCCCCATTTATTTGTAGCTTTGATTCCATCTCTTATATAGGCACCACTATCATAATTTACAGTTCCAAGCAATAATCTTTCATAATAGTAAATGTATAGTCTACTCACATCATTTGGTTTACGATTTCTTTTATTAATTAGTTCAATTGCTCCTGCAACAGCCTGTCCTGTGCAACTACCCAAAGCACCTTGATTTTCAATAGGGCTACAAAATGGTCTTAAATCAATACTTGAAGCAATGTCTACTCCTAATGGTTGATAGAGGTAATCTCTGTTATCTAACTTATCAGCCTTAAGATGATATGTAGGAATATTAATAATAGGTTTTTTGGGAGTAAAAACAATAGGTCTGCGATTTAAGGCAGGATCTGCATCTATATTAATTATTGTATTTTTTTTGTTTTTAATTTGTAATCCCAAAATTATCCAATTCGCCAATTAGTTCCATCAGAAACTACAGGAACTCCATTGCTTCCTCCACCTGTTAGTGTGGCACCAAAATTACCCGCCATCACTAAATTACTATCGGTAACAAACGCTCTTGTTCCTGCGCCTGCAGTTCCTGCCAAAGGAAGATTAGCATAAGTATCCCCCGATGTTTTAATAGTGTTATACGATGATGAATATGTAAATTCTTTTGTGCTTGAATTAAAAAATAGTGTGTTAGTAGTATTACCAGTATCATTTCTGACAGGAGCAATGTACAAACCTTGATTGGCAGCATCTAACGCAGCACCAGTAGCATTAAGAACAATACTGTTTGCTGATTGGTCAGTATTACCTGCAAGAGCACCTATAGCAATACTATTTGCTCCTTGATTTGTATAACCTGCATTTTTTCCTATAGCAATTGCATTATTACTTTGATATACATAACCTGCATTTGATCCAATAGATACCGCAAAATTACCTTGTGTCTGATGGCCTGCATATGTACCTAAACTTATTGCTAAGTTACCTTGATCGTGTTGGCTGGCTCTAGTACCAATAGCAATACCATTTGCAAGTATATTGCTGTCACCTGCTTGATAGCCGAATTGTATTGCACTTCCTATTCTACCATACATCAATGTGCTAATATGAAAGTCAATATTTCCACTGCTTTGTGGTATTGTAATATTACTTCCACCATTTTTAATTTCTGATACAGAACCAGTCCATGCTGTATTTTGTTCGGTATTGTTGTTAAAAATCAAGTTTCCAGTTAAATCAATATTTGATGTTACATAAACATTACCTGATACAGTTAAATTTGCATTTGAAATATTTGCATTTAAGGGTGCCAATGATAATATGCTATCAGTTGTTCCATTAGTAGCAAACATGTACGCATATGAACTGTTTGCACCAGTTGAGTATGAAGACACAACGCCATCTTCATATTGGATTTCACCACCATTCTGACCCTTTATTACCATAAATCCTGAATTTTCTTGTATGGATGAGTTATTACTAAAATATAAATTTCCAGTAAAATTTGATGAACTTGCTGACAAATTACCTATGTTTGATATATTATAATTATTTGCGTTAAGATTTGCGCTTAAAGTAGTTGAAAATGATGTTCCCTGCAACCCCTGCAACCCCTGCAGTTGATTATAACCAAATCCCTGGACACCTTGTATACCATTAGTTCCTTGAGCACCTTGTATTCCTTGAATACCCTGTATACCAACAGTTCCTTGAATACCTTGTGCACCATTTAGCACCATTGAAATACCATATTCTAAACCAACAGTCCAATTACCGTAACCATATATTGCTGCTCCACCGTCTATTGCAACATTATATTGTCCACCGTTACCTGGATCACTGTATGAAATACTTGATACTTTATATAATGCTGATATACCAGGATTATTTGCTTGTGATACTTGTATGTAAGCACTTATCCCGCCAGACAAAGCAGCATTGATTGTGTCAAAAAAACCTTCTGCAGGTTGACCTGCCAATGTACCATAAGCAAATTTAAATGAATTTGTTAGTGCTAAGCCAACATTACAACAGGAACTGAAATTTCCTGCACCTGAAGGATTTGCGTTAGCAGTGTCTTGGAGTGTATATCTCAAAGTTGTTGCTGAATCAACACCGTCATATCCTTGTAAACCCAATGACCCTTGGACACCTGTTGTACCCTGGACACCTAATATTCCCTGCAGGCCCTGAATTCCTTGACTTCCATTTACACCCTGTGTTCCCTGTGTACCTGAT
>Ga0214923_10003958_pt1 | contig 18279 bp, 16 predicted proteins | sample LL1510_MetaG_FD_177993 | JGI IMG/M metagenome (GOLD analysis project Ga0214923, IMG submission 177993) | Freshwater microbial communities from Lake Lanier, Atlanta, Georgia, United States - LL-1510 | ecosystem: Environmental > Aquatic > Freshwater > Lake | place: USA: Georgia | collected... | reverse complement strand
ATGTCTAAATATACCCACACACGACAAGCTTCCCATCCACGAACTTGAACGGGCTCCCGCACCCGTATATCTCTCCTTTGATAGCCTCGCACTGTTCCTTCGGCATATGCGGATCTATCTGGACACCCGTAGCCTTATACACACCGCATCGAAAGATGGCACAATTAACGGCCTCTATTTCGATACCAATACCACATGTCGGACACTCCATATGTTTTGCAAAGAAAATCTATGGAGTTGTTAGCCCTTTACTTCCGCACCGCACCAGTCTCCACGTCGAGAGTAATCTTGTCAAGGTATACAGTGAAGACCATGAGAGTAACAGTAACGCTGGAGTTATTCAAAAACGAGATGGTAAGGTTGCGCATGTTATCCCTATCAGCCTGGCGCCCCCGTGACAAGTCCACATAATAACACCTATTGGCTTCGAACCAAGACTGACTGATCAGCCCTGTTCCGATTCCCAGATCCGTGGAGGTAAGACTCTCGGCAAGAGCCACCTGCTCGAGGAAGTTCTCATACGTGTAATAGAGCGAACTCTGCAGCATGTTCACGCCACCGAGAGCTACTTGGAGGTTCACTAATGAAATAGGTGCAAACGTAGCGGGGCATGTATCGTAAGGCGACTGCCACTGCTCTCCGCCAGCGATAGACCCGAGGGTTACCGCACCACCAGCCGTGCTTGTAGTAGACACGACAGTAGTCCCGGAAATGAGAGGGATCATTAGGATGGCTAATGGGTTTTTAATGCCTGACTGAACAAGCTGCGAAAAAGTAGTATTTGGACCAATATTATTGTATTGGTTAAAGAGGACGTTCTCGAAAACGCATTGGCGTGCCCGATTTTCTTCCACGTACTGCGCCGCCTTAGCAGGGTCAAGCTTAATAAGAGAGTAGTAGCATCGGACGGCAGGCATGAAGTGCGTAACCGGAGGAAATGAGAACTGGCCACTCGCCGATCCCGCGAACTGGGAACCGGGCCCTCTGCCAATATACAGACCCACCGCGAGGCGCGTCGCCGTTGTAGGGATTCCGCCATCACCCACCGCAGTAGTCGCCCCCATGTAATTGACCGTTAAAGGGACGGTGTTAACGAACGTGTTGCTAAGGACTTGCTGGAAGGTGTTTGCAGTGCCCGCATTGGCCACACTTAAAAGTTGGGTGCCGGTATTGGCATACAGACGGATGACCAGGTCAAGCTTGCGAACGATTCCCATTTTATCAAGGCAATCGCACAAGTACTTGAGCGGGATAACGGCTAGGTCTTGGTAAAGCATCGTAAACCCATCACTACCCACACTGTAATAAGGCTTGTTTTCGATAGTCAATTGGGCAGCCGTCATAATCGCGCCATGGGTACCCGCACCAGCCGCATAAGACCCATAAATGGACTGAGCTGACCCACCGCCAGTATTGTAGGCAGTAGACGTGGCATCGACTAAACGGGTAGCGCGCTGAAGCAGAGCGCGGTTTACCGTTTGGGTATTCTGAGGGCCTGCAATTGGCTGGTAATCATTGCCTACAAGAGCGGCACCCCGATAGATGGAGTTGTTGCACAGACCGACACCCGGAAGACTCGTAAGGGGTGCGGTAAGGCCCGTGTTTGCCTCCGTCGTGAACCTGACCGACTTCTCGTTGTCGAGACCCTCAGGGCCGAACCCGAACGACGGTCCGAACTGGCGCACATCATTAACCGACATCTGGCTAGCCAGCTTAAAGTGCTGGTACATGTTAATAAACGGCTGGGTATCGTTCACGACCTTCCCGTTAGCTACGACCTCGACTTGATGGATAAGGTGCTGGAAGTTAGTCTTAAGGCTGAGCAATGACGAGTGCCCTGGTTGGGGAGTGATACCTGTGCCAGTAGAAGTCAACCACGCCGCCTGCATAACTACAGGCATGACAATGTACAGATCGGCAGTATCGCAGAAGCCATTTGAATTATATATGGATGAGAGATCAAACTGCACGAGCGTGTTCGACGGACTGTACACACCGCTATTAATGTCATTCACGTACTGCCAATCCTTACTAGCGTAGGGCGTATACAAGTCAGTGCCCTGGGGTTCGCTAGCTTTTGCGAAGCTGTACTTGTCCGAGTTCATTATACCTTAACTTTAGAAAAAAAAAATCCCAGAGTTCTTGCTAAATGTTTTTTTTTCTCAGAATAGAGTACATGGACAAGAAACGCGAACTAATGTTAGAGAAACGCTTAGAAGATATAAGTATCGCGGCCATTCCAAAACCCGAAAAAGAGACCGTGATAAAACTTAAGCCTAGACCACCAACCGGGAAAGAGCGAAGCCTTACACCCGAAGAAGCTAACATGCGAGACCTAGCCTACGAGGCGCGCCTAGCTACGATCTCAAACAATGCGGTAGTCCAAAAGCTAGGATGGAAACCGAGCAAGATACGGTCGGACGTGACTAAGGAGATGCTCGCCGATTACCAGTTCGAAATGCAAAAGAATGTTAAAAACGGGGTCTATATTCCCGCAGGCTTGGACATGGATCTTATTCCTTCTATAGCAGACGTATACATCGAACCCGAAGAGGACTATATGGCCGAACGGACCCGAATTTCAAATATAATCAGCAACTTAAACCAGAGTTATGACATCATAAGCAGACGATTAATCCGGATATCCGACCCATACTTTGTTTTTGAAAACTTTAACCCTCGGGACCCGGAAGAGTTTAACCGCGAAACCGAAGCACTAAAAGGCGACCTGCAACAGATCGGAACATTAATCTCGCAAGGAGAGGCCGAACTTGACCGCATGGCAGCTGCTCGAGAGCTATCGCTACAACGAGAGCGAGACAGGAGTTCAGAACAGTCATTTATCGACCAGCAAAATGCTCTTAAAAAGAGAACATTTACCGACCAAGTGAAGCTGCTAAACAGCGGGCGCATGGACATCGAGATGCTTCCGGGTGAAGACGAGGCCGCATATAAGGCGAGACTTCTACAAGTAGGAGCAACAACACCAAACCAAGATGCCGTGGATGATGCGGCCAAGCTATTTTATACCGACGTGCTTCGGGAGAAGTTGCAGGAGGTGTTCGTAAACGACGCGGAGGCGTTGACATTTATCAAGGGCTTATCGGGCGAGCAACGGTATCAGATTGTTAAGAACTTCCCGGCATTCAAGAAGGAAATCCAGGACAAGTTTGGCACGTCAAAGATAACGGCTGAAATGGCTAGCCGATCCGGAAATTCGATGCACGACACACTGCGGGAAATTAAGGCCGTGCTAACCGATGCGTTAGATGAAAAGGCGGAAGCCCGTAAGACTGTGCGCATAGAGGACGCAATCGAAAACCCTGCTCTTGATGTCGTAGATGTCTCCGGTCCCGACGAATTAAGACAGATTGTAAACATCGCCTTCAGAGCTCAAAAAATTACAGATGGTCAGCGTAACAATTTACTGGCTTACATCGATAACAGTGGTGTGGCCGAGTATGCTGCTACTAAGAAAACAAGTCCTGAGAAAATAGCGCGGTACGCCACGTTAAGAGAGACAGTCTCGCAGTATCATTCGAAGGCTCCGGCAGCTCCTCGCGCACCAGCTTTTCCCGTGCCGCCGTCTGGGGATACTGCACGGGCTAGATTTAACGAACTAATCCAAAATATCCGTATCCGCATGGACGAAATTGAAAAGGCAGATCCAGAAAGGCGAGATGCTGCACTACAGGGTGACTATGAGACATTAGACCGTTTATTTCAAACGAGAAGTCTTCCTGAACTAGAAAGAGCCGCAGCAGCGAGCGGCGTCTCGTTGGATGAGTTTGAAAGACGGGGAGCTGGCCTGAAGCGAAGACATGCCAAAATTGCCCAGTTTGGCCGTGTCGACATTCACCCGCAGAGGCTGTTTTACGACAACGTGTTAAAAGTGACTAAGAACGGCCGCAGCATCACCGGGATGGCAAACACGAAAGTGTCCGATGCCTTCGCGAGCGTCGTGATGTCAGTGCTAAGCAATAAAACCCCGAATATCAAGGACTTCACCAAGATGAGCGCGGACGAGAAGAAGCTTTATGATACCTTGGTAATAGCCAGCGGCCTCCAAAAAGATGTTGAGACCGTTGGCAGCGGGGTCAAGGAGGATTTAAAACGGCGCCTAGCACTCATAGAGGGAGAAGTCGAAGCGGGAAACACAAACCCGCTCCTTATCAAAGAGGCGCGCCAAGTACTTCATCGCATGGCGCAGATGAAGATGGTAAGCCGTCCTAAGGCTGTGGCGCACTTGAAGCAACTGCAGTCTTTTCATTAACATTTCGAGCCCCGTTACACTCACGGCAGAGCAGTCTAAGAGTCGCATGCTCTTGGTGATATGCTTGCCACTCCGTACAAAATTGCCCAGGTTTCAATATTACAGCCGAGCCATTGTTGCGACCGAACGACTTAGGCAAATCCGGGCGATCATTTAAGAACTGTTTAACCAAGTCAGAAAATAGAATAATGTGGTCGACCTCAACCCGTACAGTAGACTGGCAAAAGGCGCACTCAATCACGTCACACGTCGCCCTATATGCGAGGATTTGGTCGTTTATAGTGTTCCGCATCGCTTCGTACATCTCTGCACGGGTCGATGGCAGCTTCATGTTTATACACTTATCCATGCTTACCGGGTACGTCTTCCCGCCCCATATGCCAAAGACTTCAGTGCTGTAAAACACTGGGTTCTGGCGGATGCCTATATCGTCGGCCTTACCCCACTGCTCCGGGTGGCGCGCGATTACTTGTTGGAAAAAATCAAAATGTGGCGTTCCTTTGAGGCTTGGCGTCAGGCCAATCTCGGCGATCAACGATTTGATTTTTTGCTTAAGTGCTGCTTTACTTATATTAATGTCCATATAAACATGGGGTAGATTATTTTTTAAGCCATTTTATCTTCCTGTATAATAACATGGCCATATTTACCCACGATACGTTTATGACACACGACGACTACATGACCCCGAAGAGCGCGTGGGATGATATAAAGCAGTTTATACCTAAAGACAAAGTGATATGGGAGGCCTTTTACGGTGACGGCAAAAGCGGCATGTACCTACGAGATCTAGGTTTTGAGGTAATTCATGAGGAGGTCGACTTTTTCATTGAAGATCGCGGGGACATTATCGTATCTAACCCTCCGTTTAGTATTGCTAAAGAAGTCATGGCGCGCCTACACGTCCTAGATAAGCCGTTTATTTTGATTTTACCCTCGTCTAAACTAAACACGTCTTATTTTAGAACCTGGAAGAATAGGCTGCAAATTATCATCCCGAAAAAGCGTATACCATTCGAAAAGCAAGTTAATGGCGTTGTGCCAAAAAATTGGAGAAGTTCGCCAAACTTCGACACGTTTTACTACTGTTATAAAATTGGTCTAGAACAAGACATTACATGGCTTGGCTAACTGTGTACCCGTTGCAATTTCCGCAGAGACCGAACGAGTTGACCTGGCAGTTTCCGCATGTGCACCGCATCTTCTGAGTTGCTGGCATTGCGAACGTGTAGTATTCTTGTACCCCAGCTGGGTCAAGAACATAGACCCAGTTGCCCTTGGTCTTCTCTACCGACTTGTAAATCGGGCCATAGAAGTCGTTGTAAATGTTAAATAGTATCTTGCTGCGGCTGCTCTTCGGCGTAAGGCTCCGAAAAGTGAACTCCGCGAAGATGCGCGCGATCATTTCGTCGGAAAGCTTGACCTTCGTCAAGTCAGTCGGCAGACCGCTCAAGTTGTTGTCTTTGGCGATTTGCATGAAGAGCGGGTTTTTTGCCGCGATGCTCTCCGTAAACTTGATTTTTTGCCAGTTCCAGGCGTTGGCGACTTCTTTGTGGTCGCGGAACTCCTTCCTAAAGCGCCCAACAAACAAGTGCTTGGCCAGTGTCACTTTTTCCAGCTGTGTCGCGCATGCTTGGAAAATCTTCTGCTGGTACTGCTCTGCCACGGTGTTCGAGATGTTCGGGATGCTGTCATAGTCGAAGTATGCGCCGTGTTCTTCGAGTAGCTTCTTGACTTTCTCAATCTGATGCTCGTACATGTCCTCCTCGCTGGTTACTTGCTTGTAGCCTGCTCGCTCACAGAAGAGGCCGAACGTCTTGCGCGTCGGGGCAGAGAGCTCGATTAAGTTGGACTTGTACAGCGGAGCATACTCTGCGGGCATCCCAGCGCTGTCGTTGAGCCACACCTCGGTCTTGACCATTTTACCCATGAAGTGGGCGAAGATCATGCCGCTCCGGAGCATGCGAGGCCTGCAGCTTACCTGGATGACATCCCGCGGGGAGTTGTACGGGGCCAGGAACAAGTACGCACTGTCGAAGATTGCGTCGTCATCGTAGTTCACGCCCACCGTGATTGTAGTATTTGTAACAACGAAGGCCATGTCTTTCCACGACTCGTTTACGTTGCGTAAGCTCTTCTTTTTCTCGTCGTCGATTTCGCTGTTGTAGTACACTCCGCGGTGTCCATCTACAGAGAGCAGCTTGTGCAGGCCAGCCATCGAGATGTTGCTCGTCTGACCTTTCTGCGGGTAGAAGATAAACAGCTTTTTACCGTTCTTGAGGTCTTCGCGCATCCGGGCAACCATGGCCTCGAACTTCTTCACGTACTGCACTGTTTTGGTGCTCGTCTCGTCCTTCCGCTGGATGATGGTAATCGGATCGCTTCGGATGCTGCGGATGAAGTCCAGAGTCTTCCGCGTGATGAATGCATCGAGCAAGACGACATTTTTGGCCGCTTTGATTAGCTCGACAAACTTCTCAAAGTTCGGGTGTTTCTTGTCCTTCATAAACGTCCCGTTCCACTTGTTGAGCACGGTCTCGATTTCGTCGAGAACAACCGTGTCGTATGTAGTGTTTACATAGTGGAGGCTGTTCATGCAAATGATTAGCTGCTTTTTGTCGATGCCGCCAGTTCGCGAGCCAATGTCCTGGTAAAAGGATGCTTCTGGGAGCCTGCTCGTCATGTTGCGGCCTAGCGCGATGTTTGGGCTGATGACAATATAATTTTTGTCTTTGATGAACTGCACGGTTTGCGTGGTCTTGCCGCCGCCCATCCCAATGTTCACGCACGTGATGCCCTCCTTAAAGTGTTCCTGGCCAAGGCGTTCGACTTTCACCGTCTCGCCGATGTCGAACGTGTCGCGGAACTTGACAAAGGCCAAGTCTTCGGTCTTGACTGCATTCGGGTACATGTGCTTGAGTGTCACCTTCATGCTTTCCATGCTCGGAGGCGTGAACTTGTCCGCGGTATTCCACTGTGTTTCCCACTTCTTGTCGTCCTGATGCTTCTGGTGTGCCCACTCGAGGAACTCTTCGTAAGAGATGCCGTTGGCCTTGACGAACCGAAGCACACGGTTAGCGTAGAGGAAGTCGTTCTCGGGACTTAGAGGCGTCTTGGACATGATTGCCCGCGCATCCATGGCGTCCAGGTTGAGCTGTTCGGGGCTGATTGCCTTAGTGGCCGCGACATTGTAAGGCTTCTGGATTAGATACTCCTGCATGGCCTTGCTGTCCGAGACCGTCTTGCTGTCGTCACACATGTAAGCCGTGATTAAGTGCGTGTAAAGCTCTCCGCTTGTAACCGCTGCCTGGATGCGATCATCGGTTGCCTTGCTCTGGTTCACGCACTTCATGTTGTGGTTCTTGTTGTAGACGCATGGGTCGATGCCGTCGAGTTTGATGAGCTTCATCGCCTGCTGCTCCGCGATGCTGTTTATCGTCCAGTTGTTTAGGACGATGTGGAAGCTCGTCTTTTCGTCGCGAACTGAGCCGCTGATTGCCATGTCGGCACCGGGGAAGTACTTCTCGATTTCGGGGACAATCTTCTCGAGGAAATTGTCGTCGCGCCCTTTCTTGTCGAAGTCAAAGAAGACTTTATGCGGGAAGCTGTGCACGATTTCGTTGATCCCGAAGTTTGTGTGCACTAGCTTGTGAAGTTTGCGCTCGCTGACAATCGCCCACATCCGACCGTTTGATTTTGTCACGCTCTGGATGCACACGTCGTTGTTTTTGAACTCTTCGCGAGGCCTGGCATGCTGCAGCACAAAGTTTTGCGCTCCGCCTTCCTTGGTCTTGTTCTTGTACCACTTGACCCCGTGGGCGATAACCGTGTAAAGGTTGTCCGGGGTTGGCAGTTCGACTTGCGCCACGGGAATCGGCTCAGCTTGCACGACTGGCACGACTGGCGTGGCTTTTGGCGTGGCTTTTGGTACGACTGGCGCGGCTTTTGGAGTGACTGGCGCGGCTTTTTTTACACGCTTGACCGTCGCGGGCTTGTTGAGTTCGAAGTAAATGGAAAAAGCTCGCGTGATTTCAGTGCGGACTTCTTTGGATAGCGGAATACTAAGATTTGTCGCTATACTCTTGATGGTCTTCATACAGTTAGCCTCGAAAGTCTCGCTGTATAAGTGTACGATGGTCTCTTCGAACACATTCGTGACGAGGACCGAGCGTTCCCATGTCTTGAAACGGTCGTTTAGAGCTTGTTTGATGTCGTCTTTCTTGCGAAGTCCGCGGATTCCGTAAGTTTTGGCGAAAGAAGACAGAGAGGGCATTTTATACTTATATGAGAAAAAAGTTTTCTAAACTCTTTTTTTAAAACAATTCCTAAAGTTTTCAATTCAGGCCGATTTTGAGAAACTCCGTTGATATTTGGCGCCATGCCCTCTTTTTGGCTTGGAATGTCATCTGGTGTTTTCGGTTAATAGCAAGGTATGCATCTCGGTGCTTCTCGCGCCACGTTGCGATGTATATCTTGTGTTTGTCGGTGTATGGCATACTATATCTACTTATTTGTTTTAAAGTGCAATTTTTAACGGGGTAAGGCGCCGCGGCTTCGCGGTATGCTCTACAGCTTGCTCGGCCATCTGAGCATCCGTAAGATTCTTGTATACACCGCGGCCGACCTGCAGGCTCTTAAGACCGCTATTATACGATTTCTTAACATCATGGTACGCCTTTGGCATCCTAGCCCTAAACTTCATCGAGATCCCGCACGCCGTCATCATCGAAGTGTTTCTCGCCATGTATTCCATTAAGATTTTTATTTTCGCTCCCGAATCATCAACGTCATCGCGATGTTTGGGTCGACGCTGTAAATCTGACCCAGATTCTGGTCCGAGATTGTCATGATCAGGCTCGTGTACGTGCCGCTCTTCATCTTAACCCATTTTTCGAATGCCGGATCGTAAATTATGTTCGTTCCGAAGGAGCTGTTAATCGAGCACCCGTCCATGATATCGCTGGGCATGGTCACGCTGTTATCCACGAGGCTGCACCTGAACACTAAGGAGTTGACCGTACTGCCTACAGGTGTAAGCGTGCTTAAAAAGTTCTGGCTCGCCGATGTCGCCACGGCTGGATACGTCCCGGCAACAAACCCAATGACGCTGCCAATCGTCCCAACGACGAACTGGACGCCCGTAGTAGCCGTTGGGAGCGCTGGGGCGCCTACTGGCTGGGTATATCCTAAAGCAGCCATGGCCGCAGCGTTCGGAATCGTGGAGCATATTAGCTGGACTTTGTAGTATGTAGACGAGTACGTAAGAAGGAACGGAAAGACGTAATTACCCGCCCCGTCAATGAGGTAAAACAAGTTCGTGATAAGTACCTGCTGGATATAGTTCTGGATGTCAACGACGCTGTAATATCCATCTGGAAGCGTGACCGCGATCGTCTGAGTCGTTGCACCAGTCGGGAGGATGAGACTGAACGTGTTGTTCCCGTAAGCCGCGCTTATATTGTACCACGCATAAGGTATACTAGCCGACGATATGCATATCTCCATGTTATCCGCCCTAAAACCACCCCCGATAAAGTTATACTGGTACCGGGTGTTGTAAGAGCCGCTGACGACGTTGGACGAATTGAGGACTAGAGCGAACGCCATATGGTTTATAGCAATATTTTATTTTCCTGCCTTAATACATGACGACTATACCTCCGCCTTCCCAGCAGTTTACCGGTATCTTCTACAACCCGGGCTTTTGGATCAGCAGTGTGACAAGCTTAACACAGGCCGTAGCCAACACGCTTTACTTACGGAAAACAACAACTGACACGGCGAGCGCGCTCGAGACATTCAACGGAGGCATTTCGACCCAGAGCATGACGGCGCCAAGTCTCACGGCCGACGTGAACTTGTTCCCGAACCAGACAGCAGGCACGCTAAAACTGGCGACGGCATCTCGGAGCGTACACTGCTCGAACATCGACTGCCAAGGCAATGCGATAAACAACGCATCCGCTCCGGCAAATGGAGCGCTCACGATCGGCGCTTCTCAAACAGGCGGCACGATAGAGATCGGGAAAAATGCTGCCCGAACGGGAGCGATAACGATCGGCCACAACAATTGCACCCTCAACATTGGCGGGCATCTTACGCCAACGTATACCGTTGCCCCAGCAGCGGGAGAAATTGGATTCAGGCTTCTACTCACGAACACGTACTCAACCAATACGGGTTTGACGAGTGGGACAACATTATCCCCCGCCCCGATTAATCAAGTGTTGCCGTTTGGTATTTGGTTAGTTCAGGGGTGCTTGAGACTCATCATTACAGCAACCACGAATATATCGGCAACACAACTGGACATCCTTCAGGGCGGAACTATCTTTGGTCGCAATACTTCGGGAGATGGAGTTATTGGATCAACCTCCTATTATCCTGCAGCAACGGCGGTAATTGTCGCCGATGGAACCGCATCTCTTACGGTGAATTACAACGTGACCTTTACAATATCATCCGTTACTATTCAAGCGGGGACTTCAAATTTTTACTGGTACGCAACACGAATCGCCTAAAAACATTTTAGAATCTTAATACATGACGGCATTCGAACCACCCGACTTTACATATTTCCCCGGGCTGCAGTTCAACCCGGAGATATACGAGAACACGCTCACAGACTCGGCGGGTGCTCTTCCAATTAATCCAACGTTCAACAGTGTGACCGCACCCATTGTGTACACGGATAGCATTCAACGAGACACGGCAACCACCATCCACCTTTTTGATGGTTTCCCGAGTGTGACCTCTATTTTAATCGGACTCCAAGGGATGCTCTTCATCTTTGGCGAATGGGTGATTGCAGGCGCTACCATTTCAGGAGCGGGTTTGCCTGCGATTGGGTTCGGTGATGGAAGTAATGACGTGGTTTTTACGGGAGTCAACGCGTACGTCTACGGGTCGTCTGCGATTGAAATGGTAAGTGGACTAATTACGGATACCATGATGCGGCTCGAGCCAACATTTGCGTATATTCAGTCCGCCACGACAACGATACGAGACGCGGCGTCTAACATCTTGGCGAGTTTTACCTCGGCGCTTATCAAATTCACGTCGGTGTTATTTGAAGTAGAAGCATCCACGTCAGCAAGCATTTACTCGCCGTTGTTCCGGCATCGCTTAAGTTCATCAGGATCAACCCAACTTAGTTTATCGAGCACATCTTCAAGTTTATCAAATGGCACACAGGCGAGCGTGTTCGCTCCAACCACGCTAATCAACGGGAGCGGATCAACAGCAGTCTCTACGACGATCGGCAACGGGGTAGCAGGTGGAACTATTCTTTTAAATGCTCCGTCTACTGAACTCCGCGGATCTAGTATACGGTTCGACTCGACTTACGTGGCTTCTACAGATGTCAATCTTAACTTTTATTCGAGTAGTTTTAACCCGACCGTACTCGCAGCAAACATTACAGCGTCTGGTGGGACATCCTTACCACTTGGCGGAGTGTTAGAGTTTAATGTCCGGACCTTGGATAACAATGCGATCCTTTATAATGTCAACAGCACAACGACGACGTTTAACGCCAATGTATATATTGCATCATCGGGGGCTTTGTTTGGAGCGGGAAGCGCAGGAAATCTTATTTTGTTTAATGGCGATGGGTGTTCTAACACGGGAGCAACAACATTTAACGGATTGAATCCATCATCAAATCCAACCAATTCGGTGTTATTTGTTCAATTTAGTAAGGTAGCAGCAACAACTTGTAATTTATCAACGACACACCGAGATGGGTTTGTTTGGTATTTGGTCAATCAGGGACAAGCGACTTGCACAGTTAACTACGCAACAGCTCAAATATTCGGCCCAGGTCTTACTCGTGGAGGCGCAACTACATGCAGCATTGCAAGTGGTGGCGCCAGAATGTTTCGATCGTGCATTTTTCCATCTGGTTCAATTGGTGGTTCGTTTACAAACGGATGGTTTACGACTTTACTTTAAAATAAAATATCGCCTTACTTCAAATGACGCTAAACCTCATCATGAACTCGAGCAACGTCGTCCCTGGGTCAAATAACTCCCGGTACCGGTACACGTTCATTAAGCCGCTCACTGTCCTAGACGAGGCGAGTATGTCCGTGGCAAACATCACGATGCCTTACTCGTGGTTCAATGTGACGGCGCTCAACAAAAATAACTCGTTCCGTTTCCATTTTCCAGACTCATCGTCTACGGGTACGGCTTACAACTTCTTACTCCAGGATGGGTTTTATAGTGTCACAGACATCAACGCCGCGCTCCAGCAGTTCTGCATCGCCAACGGTCTGTACTTAATAAATGGCTCTGGGAAGTACGTGTATTACTTAACCATGCTGTATAATCCAACGTTCTATGCCGTGCAGATCATAGCCCAGTTTGTCCCGACGTCGCTCCCATCAGGATGGTCAGAGCCAGCCAATTGGCCAGGGTATAACATGTCGAGCGCTACCCCGTACATTAACATTCTCGAGCAAGGCTTTGGCAATATCATCGGCTTCAATACCGGGTACGTACCTACAAACCCGTTCGCCGAGTCGTCGACGTTGTCATCGTTTACCCCGCAAGGCTCCATTGTGAACAGCCTCGTGCTCCGGTGCAGCCTTGTGGACAACGAGTGCGGGTTTCCGACGGACGCTCTAGACACGATCCCGATCACGTCGGCTTTTGGGACAAATATCAACTATACTCCTCCAACCGAGCACGACGTGAAATGCAGCGCTGGGACATACCAATCCATAGAGTTCTACTTCTGCGACCAAAATCTGAACCAAGTGTATATTTTAGACAACAACGTCTGCATCTCTATCCTCTTGAAGAACGTAGGCAAACAGATGACGGCTTCGGGAATCGTTCCGTTACAACTCACGGATGAATAAAATCTATAGTTAAGACATGGACACTGTAAAGAACTGGTATGACCACGTCCCGAAGGAATTGAAGCAGACGAGCAAGCTCGACACGAACTTTAAAAAGCACATGATTCAGCCCCGGAGCATGATCGTGTGCATAGGCGGGACAGGAAGCGGTAAAACGAACGCTCTGCTCGAGTTCCTGTCCCGAAAGAGCGATGCATTTTATGAAATCATCGTTTTCACTGGGTCAACGGCCGACGAGCCGATTTATAATTTGCTGCAGCAGAAGTGCGGTGCAGACTTGTACAACAACATCGACGAACTGCCAGACCTGAAGTCTTTCGATGATGACGGGAAGAAGCAGGAGAAGCTTATCGTACTCGACGACTTCATCAACCTGCCCGCGAAGAAGATGAAGAAGATAAACGAGTACTTAACGAGCGGCCGCAAGTTCGGGTTTACGTGTTTCGTCATGGCTCAGAATTACACGAGCATCCCGAAAATAGTGACACGGAACGCACACTACTTTATCCTGTTCAAACTCAATGATAACAGGACGATAGATTGTATCTTGAAAAATCACAACGTCGAAGGCGTGGACCCGGATGAGTTTAAGCGCTTGTACCGTGATGCAACGGCTGAACCGAGGAACTTTTTTCTGATTGACTTGAGAAGTACCGGGGCAGGAAAACTCCGGCACAATTTTCTAAATATTAAACTATGAGCGCGTACGTCATTCAGCCGTATACAAAACAACGAGCAAAAGAACTCGGTGTTCAGGTTAAGCCATCGGCTGACCCAAAGAAAAAGATAGACGTGTTTAAGGACAACGAGTACATGTTCTCGATCGGTGCGAAAGGCATGAAGGATTACCCGACATACAAAAAGTGGGACGGCAGCATCGTCGCAGAGCATAGGCGGCGTCTGTACCGGGCGAGGTCTGCACACTTCGAGCCACAAACCAAGGGCTGGTATTCCAGGGAACTGTTATGGTAATTATAATTTAAGCATCTTCTTCAGCTCCTTATCGTTTGTAGGCGGGTCGTCGAATATCTCCAAGAACTTCTCGAACTGTACGGACTTGTCCTTGGCTTTCTTACTCATGTACCGGATCCAAGCAACAACGTAAAACCCGCAGCTAGTGTGGTCTATATCCTGGACTTGCTCCGTGTTGTAGACATACCTCACCTTATGCCCAGCGTCTTTGAAGATAGCATCCTCGACCTCAGTCGGTGCCGGGAACCCGAAAGGGTCAAAATAGTAGTATTGTCCTTTATATACTAGCAGAGCCGTCCAGTGGCTTGACCCGTTCAAGTTGATGATGTAGAACCCTTCGTTCAGCTCCGGCAAAGTGTCTTTTACATACGTGCCGTGGTAGTTCTTGATGTCAAACGCGTCCATGTACTCGTCTAGGTCTATGTTTGTCGTCTCGTTGTCTATGATGCCTTTCCCGACGAAATCCTTCTTCATGCGCCCGAGGAACTTCGTGCTGTGCTCTTCCAACGGGTTCGATATGCCTTTGACGACGTGCGTTCTCTTCTTACCTCGGTGCATCGCGCTGACCAAGTCCGAACCCGATCGCAGAACAGTCTCGTTCTTTTTGTGTCTCTCGCCCATGCTCGCAGGGTTCACGTTAATGACTTCGCCAGTCAGACCAGCATCGTTTAGGCGCCGCGTGATAATACCGCCTTGCGAGTGCCCGACATTGACGTCGACGTGGCCGTACTTCTTGATCGCAGCCTTTTGCACTTTCTTCGCCTGCTTCATCCGGTCCGTTTTACCGTACAGACCGACAGAGTACAGCGCGTTGTTAGCCCAGTCTGCCGCCGTCCCAGTCGTCCCCCGGTTTGCCACGACGACCTGGCCCGTGTTCGGGTTCGTGTACACTTGAGCCTTGCGCGTTGATAACTGTCTATCCAACACAAGATCGCCGACTTTGTTCTCCGTACGGTTCGTGTAAGACGCGTCGATTAGCCCTTTTACGGTAGACGTCGGGAGGCCACGGCCGCGAATGCCGTATTCTTCACGAAGGCGTTGATTTCCACGGCCACTTGTCGCTTGACGTCTTTCCCTCTGTCGTTGCTGTTGGTCCATGATTTCCTGACGTCCAGACGGTGTCCATATGTCCCGATTATTTCCACGTCCACGCGTCACATACTGGTCGCACGCAGACACGTTTTTCCCTTGGGCTATCGCGTCACGTCCAGCCTGTGTCCATGCCCCGTTGCGTACTACGATCGTACCGTCCGAAATTGAACATTTTGCATCCGCTCCCGTAACTCTTAAGTTACCATAGCGATCCGCGCCTTTGCCTTCTAAAGATTCAAGTAGCCTTACCTGGGCTTTTGCATCGGCTAAAGTTGAACCGCTCGAGTGTACTTTACCTGTAGCCGAGTTTTTCACTGAGTACAAGTTTTTGTTGCGAATTTTGCGAATGACGTACGGCATACTTTAAACAAAGATTATTTTACGGAGTATATCCGGCAGGGTAGAGCGCGCCGCCTTTCTTGTACGTAGCCTTCGCTTCCTTCAGAGCTTGGCCGTAGTGCATGTTGTGCTCTTTTGCGTACGCCTTGACGTGCGCGATCCACGGGCTTGTTGACGGACCGCGCTTCTTTCCTGCCCCAAAGTACTGCATTTCGTTCGGAGTGAAAAACCCGTCTGGCTCACCGTCATCGTTGACGTCCACGGCAATTGGATCCGCGAATTGTGGAGCGGCTACACGGGGCAAAACAACAAGTTGAGACGCGGCCTGTTCCGCAGTCTGCTTTCCTTTGCGACCTGGGCGCATCAACTGACGAGTGTCCCGCGCCTCAGCCTGTGCCATGTCAATGGCTGCCTGAGCCTGGCCTTGCGGGTTGTTGTAGTACTTGATATAATCGACAGCTCGGTCCGTCGCGGCGCGCTTGATTGGCTGCAGGTTGTGGTTGAGCGTCTTGAACTTCGAGCCGATGCTCTTGAACCACTGGTCGAACTTCTTGCGGCGGTTAACTTTGCCACCGTCCATTGGCTCTTGAACATACCGCATATAGCCTGGTCGTTCAGGGTCTGGTTCTGTCCTTCTTTTGTTCCCATACGCGTCAACAGCCATGGTCTCGCCTTTTCTGTTTCTATATCCGAGACCCGGTGCGTTGTTTAGCTGCTGCCCCATTCCGCTCACGGCACGGTTGCCTACTTTCTTACCATGTTTATACTCCTTCATACCGCGATCTACCGAACTTTTAACGATGCCGCATCCACACGAGCCTTCGCATCCGCACATGCCAGCACCGAATTGGACTTTGGGCGGTTCAGTAGTCTCAACCGGGGACGTCATCGGGGCGGTCGACGGAATTGACTCGGTGCCGCGTCCCTTCTTCTTCTTTATGTGCGACACGGCCGATGTAGTAGCAGCCTGCTTAATCGGACTCACCGTCTTGTTTACCGTGTAAGGCCGTGCAGCCTCGGCAAACTCGTTGCTCTTTTTCACCATGCCTTTGCCTTTCTTCTTCTTTATTCCAGTCACGGCCGACGCAGTCGCGGCTTGTTTAATCGGACTCACCGTTTTGTTGACAGCGTACGGCCGAGCGGCCTCGTTGAACTCGTGCGATTTCTTTACCAGGCCTGCCCCGGTGATCGTGGCCGCAGCTCCGCGCTTGCTTGCCGCCATCAGCTTTTTGGCATCGGGCATGCTCACTTTGATGGTCATGGCGCTTCCGAGTTTGGCACGTATAGGCTGACCACTTTCGAGTTTCTTCGCTTGGGCGGGAGACAGCTTTTGGATTCCAACTTCCATGTATTCCGTAAAGATTTTATTTATTGGGAAATCATATATTTGGACGACAGTAGTACTTAAATACTGATGGGCTGCTACCCATTCCGCGCATGTCCACGGCCAGCTGCTTCTGCTGCTTGTCGTATTCCGTATAATTATCCGTAATGAAAGCACGGCGCAGAGCGTTAACGCTTATAGACTTTCCGAAGATGGCGTGCAGTCTGTCCCACAGCTGCTTATTGGTCAAGTTCTTGCCTTTGATTGTTGTGAACAAATACGTCGCTTCTGGAAACGTGTTCGCGTACTTGTGAAGGATATCCTGCAAAGCCGACGGAATCTGCACCCGTTGCTGGCCGTATGTGCGCACGGTTTTGTATTTGTTAAAGACTAGCTCGTTGCCGTCTAAATAGTTCAGTGACGGGCTTTGGCCGCGAATCAAAAGCTCTGTGTAGTCCATGGCGCGCCGTGGCGGGATGTAAATGTTTCCTAAAAGGCCGATTAGTATCATGTCCTGGATCTTTAGAATGTTCTCTGGGGTGAAATCGCCTTTTCTATAAATGGCATTGGCGCTCTTCTGCAGCTTCTTAAAGATTGCCTTAACTTCCGCGGAGGTCGTTGTCTTGTCGGGTTCGGTTGGAGGCTGTGATGCTACTCGGATAGCATTCGCGGCTTTTGCCTGCTGCATTAGCTCTTGGTATGCTGGGTTTTCAGTCAAGACGTACAAGTAAGAGAATAGAGTCTGCTGCGACGACATCGGGCGATTGCTTAAGGCATTAGCCATTAACTGAACATTGTTAAACACGTCAAGACTATAGTCGTCGCGACCCGTAGCATCACGATAGAGTTTCTTAAGGCTCGACAAGTAACTGTACAACGATGACGCGGCTAGCTCCGGGCGGTTGCGCTTTAATGTTTCCTCCATACAACTTGGAAATATTATTTTCCGCGATGTTTATACATGAGCGACAGCGATGACTCTACAATGGCTTCATGGACCGACGATATTAATTCCATCTTGCTATCCCTGCAGGACAACTCTGACCAACTTCAGAAACTGCACAAGGAGAAGTATTTGCACTATAAAGGGCGACTTATTGTATTTCGGATCCCGCTTATTATTCTGAGTACGGTGAACTCGGTCTTTTCCGTTGGTCTCTCACAGTATGCGTCTCAGGAGACGACGAGCACGGTCAATTGTATCCTTAGCCTACTGTGTGCCATTATAAGCGCCGTCGAGCTGTTTCTTGCGATACATAAAAAGATGGAGCAGGCTCTGGTGTCATACCATGGGTACAAGCTTCTATGCATCAAGATCGCGGCTCAGCGTCGGCTGTCCCCGGAGAATCGACAAGAGGATGGCCATGTTTTTTTAACTGCGGTGCTAAATGAATATCGGAATCTGTTCGAGG
>Ga0214923_10003957_pt1 | contig 18285 bp, 19 predicted proteins | sample LL1510_MetaG_FD_177993 | JGI IMG/M metagenome (GOLD analysis project Ga0214923, IMG submission 177993) | Freshwater microbial communities from Lake Lanier, Atlanta, Georgia, United States - LL-1510 | ecosystem: Environmental > Aquatic > Freshwater > Lake | place: USA: Georgia | collected... | reverse complement strand
CAATACTTCAGTCAGACTCGTGAAGCCGATGGCAGGCGGAAAGGCCTTGTGGAGATAAAGCTGTGATTGCCACAGAAATCGAGTACGAGAAGGCCCAATCAGAGCTGCGTGATTTGCAGGCGCGGCTTGAGCGTCTCCAGCGTGAGCATCCAATCGGGGAGAATGGATTCACGAAAGCAGGAATCCGGAAGTTGATTGCGAGGCTCAACGAGGAGCTCGCGGTTTTCGAGGGCAGTGAAGAAGCTCGCGCTTTGCCATCCAAATAGAACCAGGGCATGGCGAACCAGGCGTTGGAGCAAACTCGCGATAGTGCCCTGCGGTATGGTGAGCGGGCTGGTCGCGAGCTGCTCAACTTGGTCGTTCGGCCCCGGACGTCCACGTAAGCGGAGGTTTACTCATGTTCGACTGGCTGCGAAGAACGGAGGCGTGGAAGCCGCCGCAAGTGTCCGGCGACGAGCGCGAGCTCCGCGCCTTCAGCCCGTCGGAACGGCCGGTGTCCCGGTCGGCTTGGTGGACCGGCTCCGAGTTGATCGTCGAGGCAGCCGAAGCGGGCAGCACCGCTCTGTTCGACCTGCCCCTGCCGGATGTGGAGCGATGCCGCATCACCTACCGCTTCACCATCGACGCCGACACCCTCAAAGCGGCGGTCTATCCCGAGCTGTGGTGCCGCATCCCGGAGCGGGGCCTGTTCTTCTCCCGGGGCGTGGACCGGAAGGTGAGCGGGCACGTCAAGGAGGCCGAGTTGGAGATCCCCTTCTACCTGGAGGTCGGCCAGCGGGCGGACCTCTTGCACCTGAACCTCGCGTTCGAGGGGGCGGGCGAGGTCCGCCTCCGGGACATCCGAGTCAGCACGGCAGACGTGGGTGCGTAGCCCGCCGAACCATCCGCTACAGCAGACCGCGGGGGCATGTAGCGTTTCCCAGATGTGAAGCTCACTCAGCCCCCGCGGCTGCTGAGCTTGGTCGTTCTGCCTGCCTGATGGCTACTAGATCGTTATGAAGTGCCGATGAGAACAACTACGTACACACTACTCCTGTGCGGTCACGTTCTTGCACTTTGTGGAGTTCTAGATACCCACAACGCGGACGCTGAATCGCCGCCGGATCGCCTAGAGGTGCCCGCCGCCCCTCACGTCCACAAGCTCGAAATCACGGATCGCGTACTGCCAGACAAAACGACGAAGCGTCTCCGCAACCACTTGGGAGAAGTCGGGCTGCGGTACGTGGTTTCTCTATCACGAGATGAGGCTGCCGCCCTCGCGACGGTCCGCGGAACACTTATACGGCTCGCCCTTGAGCCTCGCGCGCCGTGGCCAGCTCCCCATATTGCGCCACCTGCCGGCTGATGGCATGATGCGGCCTTCAACCAAGGAGGCCCCATGGACATCACGGAACGGAGTCGCGGCGATCGACGCAAACTCGCGCGTTTGATCGCCAAGGAACCTGACGCGATCCAGCGGGATCGTCTCCGGAGCGTCTTGCTGGCTTTGGAGGGGCGGGAGACTCTCGAAGTCGCTGAAACTGTGGGCCGCAGTCGAGCCTTCGTGCAGCGTTGGGCGTACGCCTACCGTGATGGTGGCATCGAGGCGGTGCGTGGGCGCACGGCACCAGGCCGGAAGCGACGGCTATCGCCTGAGCAGGAGGCCCGCTTCGTGCAGAGAGTGAAGGCTGGCGCCACGCCACGTGACGGCGTCGCCTCGCTACGCGGCCCGCAGATTCAGGGGATTCTGGATCGCGAGTTCGGCAAGACGTTTTCTCTCACTGGGATCTACAAGCTGCTCAAGCGGAATGGGTTCGTGTGCCTCGAACCTCGGCCCAGACATCCCCGGCAGAATCCGGCCGCAGCGAAGGCTTTCAAGCGTCGCGCCCCCCTTTTGTGAATCGGGTGCGGGAATCACGACCCCGCACACAAGTTCGCATCTGGTTCCAGGACGAGGCGTGGTTCGGCCAGCAGGGAACGCTGACCGCCGTGTGGGCGATCAAGGGATCGCGGCCGACCGTCGTTCGCCAACACGGGCGAAAGTCGATCTGGGTGTTCGCGGCCGTCGAGCCAGCAACAGGCTGGTCAATGGCCATTCCATATCGCGACGTGAACACCGAGACCACCCAGGCGTTCCTCGACGCGGCAGCGAAAAGGCGCCGCCGCCGCGAGCACGCCGTCATGATCCTTGATGGGGCGGGCTGGCATTGCTCACACAAGCTGCGGTGGCCCCGGCGAATCACCCCGCTGTTCCTTCCGCCGTACTCGCCGGAGCTCAATCCAGTCGAGCGGCTGTGGCACTGGTTTCGAGAGCACCACTGGAGCAATCGCACCTACGCCGATGAGCAGGCACTCGTCGCCGAGGCCATTCGGAGTCAACGCACGCTCCGGCGGAAGGACATCCGGTCAATCTGCCGCACCAGCTGGATCATGCCTGCGGATCAAGTGGGATCCGTATGAGTCATGGGCTGCGAGCCGCTGATCGCGGTCGTTGGAGCAGACTTGCGGTAGCGTCCTGCGGTATGGTGTGCGTGTTGGCCGCGACCTGCTCAGCTTTGTCGTTCGGCATGCCCCCTGGCACCTAAAATGCTGCACTGACCCCTCCCCAGTTTTTGTACCAGTGCTTATGAGAGAGTTGGGGATCGGTCGGTGTGGTTCGTCCAAGGTCGCGAGCCGCTGATAGGCGGCGTTCACAGTATCGGATTGAGTGCCTGCATGCTGATCATCTTTGCGTCCCTGGTCATCAACGTGCTTGTCGCCGGTTTCTTTGGCCTTGCGACCGGGTTCCGACTCAACTCAATACTCCCGAATCTTGACGTCGTGTTTGGGCCCGACACGCCCTCGCGGCGGATTCTGGCTTGCCTCTATCTGGCAATCGCTGCAGTCAGCGCGGTGGCTTTGCTGGTCGCGCCGCTACGGACAGGGATTGTCGTTGTGCTGCTGCCGCTCCAGATTCTCTACAAGATGCTGACCGTATTTTTTGTCGCGGACTGGAAGAATCCTGTTCCGTGGTGGAATCTGGTCATCTGTGCGATCCATGCGGCATCGCTTTGGATTGCGTTCTCGGGCCAAGGAATCCAGTAGCGAGCGAAGGGCTGCTTGTGAACCACGCGATGCAATGGACTCACTAGAGAGCCCAGCGGTGACCTTAGGCATCACCAATGAACCTCGCCGTTCGCGCCGCTGCCGAAGCTGGAGCTTTAGCATTAGCCTTTGTAGCACTGGCGGTTGCCATGCTCTATATCGCATTTACAGGTGTTCGGGTCGGTGGCGTTATGGCGACTGCGGCTGCACTCGGCCTTCTTGCGGGTGTGACTGTTTTCCTTGCAGTCTTGGCTTCGGCAACTCGTCGTTTCCCAGACAAGAGCCCGGTGTTGGGCGGGCGACGCGGCGCAGTCATTGGTGTTCTCGCAGTTGTGGTTGTCGTTTCGGTACATGCCGCCTTCACCTTCGGATCGGGAGTGGCCCGCGGAGTCGACTCTCGCACTGGAACCAGGTGACGCGGTGGCACTTCGTTTGAACGTCGCTATGTATTCTCCCCCACACCCGGATCTCCCGAGATTGGGCGATCCGATTTTCTTGGCCGCACCGACCTGTGGCCTGCGTTGCCAGAGCCGTATTGGCAGGCAGCCACTGCAACGAACCGATTGAACATTTGCTTCGACCCGAACCAGCCCGGCAACAAGGCTCCAGGTATCGCGGTCCCGGGCGAGCCGGGAGACTCGATTACACACTTGCTGCTTGGGGTCGGCTTCGGTGTCTTCGCACTTTGTGGGGAGGTTGTCAGGCGATGATTTCGGTGACCGGGTATTGGCCGCCTCGGCCTTCACGGCGGGGGGCGAGCCAAGGCAGTCGCCGGATCGGATGGCGGGTAGAATCCGGCGGAATGGCGAGCGGTCGGTTCGCTGTCGATCGGTTCGATCGTCAACGCACTCCGAGAGATTTCACCCATGCAACAAGACCGGACGTCTCTGATTCTTGGGGGCCTGCTTGTGGCAGTGGGCGGCGGCTGGCTGCTGAGCAGTGTCGGCTTCATCCCGAACGTCGACTGGGCTTGGTCGCTGGGGCTGGCGGTGGTTGGCGTCCTCGCGATCGTGCTATCCGGCTTCGACAAGGTGTCGTTCGTTCTTTCAGGTTTCTTCGGCCTGGCAAGCATCCTGTCGGCGTTGCGTCAGATGGGCGTGGTGAAAGTTGACGTCGAGGTTCCCGTGCTCGTGCTCGCCGCAGGCGTGCTGTTGATCGCCGCAAGAAGCGAGGCCATTCCCCTGCCGCGGTGGATCCAGAAGGGCTAACCACAAACTGCATCACGCGACGGTTCATCGATGCGGGAACCGGGCCGACCGGAGAAGATCGCACGAGAGCGGAATCACGGCGCGCAGGGGTTCACCGAACCGACGATTTGTATTGATCAAGTGAAGAATGCGTCCAGCACCTCCGCTCTTCCACGAGGTTCGATGCCGATGCCCAAGCAGTCCACCAAGCCAATCCTTCTCACCGGCGGGAATCCACAGATCGCCAAGGCCGACGGCGATGCCCCCGTGAGGGCGTACATCGCGGCGATGCCGGGCTGGAAACGCGCCGTCGGACGGCGGCTCGATCGCCTGATCGTCAAGGCCGTGCCAGGCGTACGCAAGGCGGTGAAATGGAACTCGCCGCTCTACGGAATCGAGGAGCGGGGTTGGTTTCTCGGCTACCACTGCTTGACGAAGTACGTGAAGGTCGCTTTCTTTCGCGGTGCGGACCTCGTTCCAATGCCACCAGGGACGTCGAAACAGAAGCACGTCCGCTATCTTGACATCCACGAGACCACCGAACTCGACGAGCACCAGCTCGTGCACTGGATCCAGCAGGCTTCCAAACTGCCTGGCTGGATACCGTGAAGCCGTGGTGCCCGATTCGGAAGCGACATCACCGACGCCCCCTTCACCTTTCCTGCCCAGTGCCCGCCCAGGAGATACGCCGTGCCGATCACCGCCCCCGCCCTCGACGCCCTGCGCGAAACGTTGCCCGACGACTTCAAGGACACGAAGCTCAACCTCGCGAGCGTGCTCGCCGGTGAAAACCTCGGCGACGCCCAGGCGTGGGGCATCGCCCTCGCGGCGGCCCGCTTCCTCCGCGCCCCGCGACTCGCCTCGGCCCTGGAGGCCGACATGCGCGCCGGACTCGGTGAGGCCGCCGCCGTGATCTCCGATGCCACCGCGGCCGCCGGCCTGATGGCGATGAACACGGTCTACTACCGGTTTCGCCACATGATCGGCAAGGAATCGTATGCGTCGCGTCCGCCGCGGCTTCGCATGCAACGGATGGCGAAGCCCGCCACCTCGGCGGTCGATTTCGAACTCATGAGCCTGGCGTGCGCGGCGCTCGCGGGGTGCGAGTTCTGCCTCCAGAACCACGAGGCGAAGATCGTGGCGGAAGGCACGAGCGAGGAAAGCTGTCACGACTGCGTTCGGATCGCGGCCGTCGTGGCGGCCGCCGCCGTCGCGACCGACGCGGGGACCGCCGGCTGAGCCTGCCTCGCCCTGCCGGCCCGCTCTGGCTCAGGCCAGCTCTCGCAGGTAGTCGAGCGTGTAGATGCCGCTCGAGTGGCCATCCGAGAAGTCGATCGAGTAGGCGTACTGCCCGACCGGTGTCATCCCGGTGACGGCCAGGGGCACGGTCTCCTGGGGGGCGAGCACCGGCAACAGCGGCTTGGGCTGGGCTGCCCCCCGCTGCTCGCGGCAGGTGGCACAGGGGCAGGCGTCGCGGAGCAGCCGCGGGGAATAGACGGCCGTTGCGCCGTCGCTCCAAGCAATCTCGATGGCGGCCGGCCGGCCGGGCTCGGTCTCACGGCGGGTGATCCTGATGGGGACGGATATGGTCATGTCGATCTCCCTGATTCCGGCGACTGCATGGAGCCGCGGCTCCGCCGGTGATCCACGAGCCGCCGCCCCTTTCCCTCGAACCGTGGCAAACTCCCGATCGGCACCGCGACCACTTCCACCCGCAAACCGAGCCGAAGCTTGAACTCCTCGGCGACGCGTTGCGGAGCGGCCAGCCGGTCTTCGATCTCGAGCCTCAACTCGTCGAGGCTCCCGCGACTTTCGACGATCAACCGGTGCTCGATCACCTCGGGGAAGCTCCGCACGATGTCGTCGATCGCCCCAGGAAAAATGTTGACGCCCCGGACCACGAGCATGTCGTCGGCCCGCCCGAGAACACCCCCTTCCAGCCGCACCCAGGGCCGCTGACCCTCGACTGCCCAGGTCGGCCGGACGACGTCACCGGTGCGATACCGGATCACGGGCGCCCCACAGCGACCAAGCGTCGTGAGCACGAGTTCGGCCAGCTCGCCCGGCAAGGCCGGCCGGCCCGTGTCGAGCGCGAGAAACTCGGGATGAAAACAGGTCTCGATGACGTCCAGCCCGCCCCCCTGCAGATCCCCAACGCCCCAGGGACCGACTTCCGTGGCTCCCGCGTGGTCGAGCACGTCGGCCCCCCACATCGCGGCGATGCGGGCCCGCGTCTCGGGAATCGAGCCGCCCGGCTCGCCGGCCACGATCACCAGTCGCACCGGCGTGGCGGCCAGGTCGATCTTGTTCTCGTCGGCCACTTCCGCGAGGTGAAGCGCGTAACTCGGGGTCGCCACGAGCACCGTTGCCGCGAGACTGCGGGCAAGCTGGAGCCGGCCGAGGGTCGTCATGCCACCGGTCGGGATCGCGAGCGCACCGCGGGCCACGGCGGCATCGAATGCGCTCCAGAATCCGGCGTAAGGACCGAACGACGACGCCACCAGCACCCGGTCGCCGTTGGCCACCCCGCCACGATCCAGGATGGCTTGCCAGCATTCCATCCACCAGGCCCAGTCGTCGGCCGTGTCGAACACGGGCAGCGGCCGGCCATGGGTGCCGCTCGTCTGATGGAACCGCACATATCGCTCGGGCGACCAGGTGAGGTTGCCCGGCAGGCCGGCCTGCCCCGCCGCCTCGACGAGTTCCTCCTTGAACGTGAACGGCCAACCCGCGAGCTCGTCGAGCGACGTCAGGCGATCAACGCCGACATGGGCGAGTTTCGCCGCATAAAAGCCGTTACTGGGGAGGATTTCCTGCAGCAGGCGGCGCAGCCGTTCGAGCTTGAACGATTCGAGGGCGGCCCGGGTCGCGGGGCCGCCAGCCGTCTCGGATGGTGCCATCCCGTGATTATGGCGCGCCGAAGCTCGGCGGGGCGCCGAGGCTGGGGATGCCTTGAGCGGGGGCGTTTTGCAGCGGCGGCTGCAGGCCCTGCCACGGGGGCGAGGGCCCTGCGGGCTGCTGGGGAGGAAACACGAGCCCGCCACCGGGCGGCGGCCCGACCGGCGCCTGAGGCAGAGGCTGCCCCTGTGACGGTGGCAGCGGCGGCGGAGCGAACTGCTGGGCGGGGGGAATCGCCGGAGGTGGCGCGGCCACCGGCTGGCTGGCCCCCGGCAGCGGGATCACCTTCGGGGCATCGACCGGGGGCAGGCTGCCGGACGCCAGCCGCGCCTGCTCCGCCCGGGCCACGACCGACTCCGGCGGAATCGACGCGGCCGGCGCCATCGCGAGATCCACCACCCGCTCGTCGCGGATCTCCCAGGGAATCAGGTTCTCGGTGACGAAGTCGAGCGGAAAGTACTGGTACCAAGGAATCGGGAACGGTTGCCGGACGGTCAGCGTCTCGTAACCGTCCTTCACCAGCCTGATCTTCCGCGTGCCGTAATAGACGAAATCGTGGGAAACGGGCGCGGCACCGACTTGATAGTCGTCGACGTAGACGAGTGCGCCGGGCGGGTTGCTGCGGATGGTCATCCGCCGTTGGACGCAGCCCGGGGCGGCCAACGTGGCGACGACGGCGGCGACCAAAGCGACGCGGAGCATGGCCGGGACGATAGGGAGCGGTCCCAACCGCCGCCAGCCCAAGGCCGGATTGCCCAGTTCCCCCGCCCTGACAGGTATCGCCCAGACGGTGCCATCGTTACACTCGGCGGTTTTGCGGCCTCGGCCCCCCGGGAAACCGACGCGTGGGATCTGGCACGAGCCTCGACTACTGCGACCTCTCCGACATCGGCCGCCGCCGCGCGAGCAACCAGGACGCGCGGGTGGTCTCGGAGCCGTACAGCGCCGAGCAATATCGCCGCCGGGGCTGGCTCCTGCTCGTGGCCGACGGCATGGGCGCGCACGCCGCCGGCGAGATGGCCAGCGCCCTGGCCGCTGAACAGGTGCCGCTGTCTTACGACAAGCATGCCCATCGTCCGGCGCCGCTCGCGCTGCGATCGAGCATTCTCCACGCCAACTCCGAGATCCACGCGCGGGGCGAGAGCGCAGCCGACCTCAAGGGCATGGGCACCACCTGCACCGCCTTGGTGATCGTGCCCCGCGGGGCCCTGGTCGGCCACGTCGGCGACAGCCGCGCCTACCGTGTCCGCGGTGGCACGATCGAGCAACTCTCCCGTGACCATTCGCTCGCCTGGGACATGGAAGCCGCCCGGGCCAAGGTGGGCGGCGAGGCGATCCCGACCCCGCCGAAAAACATCATCACCCGCTCGATGGGCCCCCACAGTCGCCTCGAAGTCGACCTCGAGGGTCCCTTCCCGGTCGAGGATGGCGACGTGTTCGTCCTCTGCAGCGACGGGCTCTCGGGCCAGGTGGCCGACGAGGAGATCGGCGGATTCGCGGCGACGCTGTCGCCCAAGGAGGCCGCGGAGGCGATGCTCGGCCTCGCGCTCGTGCGCGGGGCGCCCGACAACGTCACGCTGATCGTCGCCAAGGCGGGCCCCGCGCAGGCGACCGACCCGACGGCCGCGAATACCCCGTGGCTGCTGGCCGACGACGAGCAATCGACGCGCGAGCCCGTGAAACTGCCGTGGCGAACGCTCGCCGTTGCGGGAGGGGCGCTGCTGGCGGCGCTCGTCGTCCATCCCCTCGCCCTCACTCACCCGGAGACCGGCCTGATCGGCAAACTACTGGGAAAGGGACTGGCCGAAGCCGTGGGCTGGTCCGCCACCGGTGGCATGATTCTCCTCTTCCTCGCCGCGGTCGTGGCCGCCGTGGTCGGCACCCTGGCCCCGGCGGGCCGGGCCAGGGTGATGCTCAAGCCGGGCGATCGCTTGGGCAACGGCCCATACCGCTCTTACGACTGCTTCCTCACGCCCGGCCTCGTGGAAGGCATCGCCGCGAGCGTCGAGACCGCGGCCGATGGGCTCTCCGACCGCGAGCGCGAGAGGGCGCTCGCGCACGTGGGCGCGACCCGCCAGGCCATCGCCGCCCACGTACTGCCACAGGCCCTCGCCGAGGCCGCCCAGGCCATCGCCGTCTACAGGCGATCGGTCGAAGCCGCCCGCCGCGACGACACGACCCGCATCCGCGACGAGTGACGCCCTTCGGCAGACTCTGAAAAGGCTCTGGGTGACTTTCTCCACGGGCAACTAGACTCCGCCGGCCATGAAGATCATCACCCGCTACGTGTTCTCGGAACTGCTGCAGGTGTTCCTGGTGGCGCTGTCGGCGCTCACCCTCTTCATGCTGGTGGTGGGGCTCGTCAAGGAGGCCCAGCAACAGGGTCTGGGCCTCGTGCAGATCCTGGCACTCGTGCCCTACGTGCTGCCCGAGGCGATGCGCTTCGCCGTCCCCGGCACGATGCTCTTCGCCGTGGCCAGCGTGTTCGGTCGAATGAGCGCCTCCAACGAAGTGACGGCCCTCAAGGCCGCCGGAATCACGCCGATGGCCCTCGTCTGGCCGGCGCTCATGCTCGGCATGGTCGTGAGCTTCGTGTCGGTCTGGCTCAACGACGTGGCCGTTTCCTGGGGCCGCGACGGGGTCCGCCGGGTGGTGGTCAACAGCGTCGAACAGATCATCTATGGCCGCCTGCGGCAGCAGCGGAGTTACAGCACCGCCGAGGTCTCGATCAACGTCAAGGGCGTGGACGGTAAGCGGCTGATCCGGCCCACCCTCACGTTCCAAGCCTCCTCCGGACGGCCGGCCACCGTCTCGGCCGCCGAAGCCCAACTGACCGCCAACCCGGAGGCCGGCACGCTCGTGGTGACGTTCCGTGACGGTACGCTCCACATGGGCGACTACAGCGCCTCGTTCCCCGACACCATCGTCCGCGAGGTGCCCCTCGACGCGGTGAGCCGCAAGGGCATGGCTTCGACGAGCCCCTCGGAAATCGCGATGGCCGACTTCGGCGAGGCGCGCCATCAGCAAATCGCCAAGATCGACCAGGTCGAACAGGTGATCGCCGGCAAGGCGGCTCTCGGCCTGGTCACCGGCCGCCTCGAGCATGCCCTGCCGGCCTACACGCAGCCCGACCGCGATCTGCTGCGGCACGAACGCAACCGGCTGCATCGGATCGTGATGGAGCCCTGGCGGCGGTGGGCCAACGGCTTCAGTTGCCTGTGCTTCGTGTTGGTCGGCGCCCCGATGGCCATCCGGATGCGCAACGCCGACTTCCTGACGAGCTTTTTCCTCTGCTTCCTCCCGATCCTGGTCGTGTATTACCCGGTCTTCATGCTGGGCGTCGATCAGGCCAAGCGGGGATCCGTCCCGCCGGTCGCGGTCTGGTTCGGCAACGTCCTGATCCTGCTCTGGGGCTGGTGGCTGCTCCGCCGCGTCGTCCGGCAGTAGAATGCCGGGTTTCCAAGACGACACCGGAGCGCGACGGCATGCGGACCATGAAGGCCCTGGTCAAGCGGGAGGCCAAGCCGGGCCTGTGGCTCGAGGACGTGCCCGTTCCCGAGATCGGCATCAACGACGTGCTCATCCGGGTGGACCGCACCGGAATCTGCGGCACCGACCTCCACATCGAGAAGTGGGATGCCTGGGCGCAGAAGACGATTCCCGTGCCGATGGTGGTGGGCCATGAGTTCGTCGGCGAGGTCGTGGCCGTCGGCTCGAACGTGAACGACTTCTTCCCCGGCGAGCTCGTCTCGGGCGAAGGGCACGTCGTCTGCGGTCGCTGCCGCAACTGCCTCGCCGGCCGGAGGCACCTCTGCAAAAACACCTCCGGCGTGGGCGTCAACCGCCCCGGGGCCTTCGCCGAATACCTTTCCCTGCCGCAGACCAACGTCTGGCATCAGGCGCCGGGGATCGACCTCGACGTGGCCGCCATCTTCGACCCGCTCGGCAACGCCGTGCACACGGCGCTGTCGTTCGACCTGCTCGGCGAGGACGTACTCGTCACGGGGGCCGGTCCGATCGGGATCATGGCCGTGGCCGTCGCGAAGCACGCGGGTGCCCGCCACGTCGTGATCACCGACATGAACCCCTACCGCCTCGGCCTCGCCAAGCGGATGGGCGCCACCGTCGCACTCGACGTCCGCACCGGCGACCTCAAAGAGGTGATGGCCGAACTCGACATGAAGGAGGGCTTCGACGTGGGCCTCGAGATGTCGGGCTCGCCGGCGGCCCTCCGGCAGATGCTCGACGCGATGTGCCACGGTGGCAAGGTCGCGATGCTCGGGATCCCCTCCGAGCCGATCGCGATCGACTGGAACACCGTCGTGTTCAACATGCTCACGATCAAGGGCATCTACGGCCGCGAGATGTACGAGACGTGGTACAAGATGACCGTCATGATCCAGAGCGGTCTCGACATCGCACCCGTGATCACCCACCGCTTCCACTACACGGAGTTCGAAAAGGGGTTCGCGGCGATGAAGAGCGGTGAAAGCGGCAAGGTGATCCTGCACTGGAAAGACGCCTGAGGAGGAGCGGAACATGACCCGGGAATCGCTCTGGGAATCGCTGGCGGAACAGTCGGCCGCGATGCGGTCGGCCGGCACCTACAAGACCGAGCGGGTGCTCGAGGGCCCGCAACGCGCCCGGATCTCCGTGGGCGGCCGGGAGGTGCTCAACATGTGCGCCAACAACTACCTCGGGCTCGCCGACCATCCCGACGTTGTTTCGGCCGCCCGGGAGTCACTCGACCAATGGGGCTATGGCCTGGCGAGCGTGCGGTTCATCTGCGGCACGCAGCGGCTCCACAAAGACCTCGAGGCGAAGCTCAGCGGGTTCGTCGGCATGGAGGACACGATCCTCTACAACTCCTGCTGGGATGCCAACGGGGGCCTGTTTGAGACGATCCTCGGTCCCGAGGATGCGATCGTCTCCGATGAACTCAATCACGCGAGCATCATCGACGGCATCCGGCTCTGCAAGGCGACGCGGCTGCGGTACAAGACCAACGACATGGCCGACCTGCGGGCCAGGCTCGCCGAGACGAAGGACGCCCGCCATCGGCTGATCGCCACCGACGGCGTGTTCTCGATGGACGGCCATCTGGCGAACCTGCCGGCCATCTGCGAACTGGCCGACGAGTTCGACGCGTTGGTGATGGTGGACGACTCTCACGCCGTCGGCTTCGTGGGCCCGCACGGCCGGGGCACGCCCGAGCACTTCGGCGTGATGGACCGCGTCGACATCCTCACCGGCACGCTCGGCAAGGCGCTCGGCGGCGCCAGCGGCGGCTACACGTCCGGCTGCAAGGAGCTCGTGGAGTGGCTCCGGCAGCGGTCGCGGACGTATCTCTTTTCGAATACCGTCGCCCCGCCGGTGGCGGCGGGGGCGCTCAAGGCCCTCGAGATGCTGGAGGCCTCGACGACCCTGCGCGACACGCTCGAGGCCAACACCCGGTTCTTCCGGCACGAGATGACGGCCCGCGGCTTCTCGATCCTGCCGGGCGAGCACCCGATCGTGCCGGTGATGCTCGGCGACGCAGCGTTGGCGTCGCGCATGGCCGACCTGATGCTGGCCGAGGGTGTCTATGTGATCGGGTTCTCCTACCCGGTCGTGCCGCAGGGCAAGGCCCGGATCCGCACGCAGGTCTCGGCGGCCCATTCACGGGCCGATCTCGAGCAGGCGGTGGCCGCCTTCGAGGCCGTTCGCCGAACGCTGGGCTAGGCGGCCAGGCGTGCCGGCCGCCGCCGGCGGGCGGCGGGATGGTCGGCGTGACCGTATGTCTCGTGATACCAGGCGAAGTGCTGCCGCAGGTCGGCCGCCACCGAAGCGGCCTCGAGGACGTAGCGTTCCGGCCGCCGCGCGATGGTCGCTCCACAGTTTTTCCTGGGCAGATCCACCGCCACGTCGAGGCCGAACTCCCGGCAGGCGCGGGCGACACCCTCTTCCACGTCGGCGAAATGCACGAGCCTGGTCTGAGACCATGCCGGGCCGCCGGCGTCGAAGAACGCGGCGTATGACGGCAGCCGGCCATCGATGGCCTTCCGCACGAAGCCGGCGAACCGACCCTCCCAGGCGGCCGTGACCAGCGGGTCACCGGGATTCGGATTCCGGTCGCCCTGCCGCCAATACTCGTAGAGCGACGCCAGCATCTCGAGCGGTTCGCGAACGACGCCGATGATCCGGATCGTCACGGGCAGTTCGGGCCGAGGCTCGATCGCGAGCCGCCAGTTGGAGACCCGGGCGAGATAGCGCAGCCGCTCGAGCGGCGGCAGCGTGCGGCCACCCGAGAGCCAGGCGAGCGACCGCCGCACGTCGACGTGCGGATGGCCTGGCTTCACGTAACGGGCGTCGGGAAACACGCGTCGAAACCACTCCGCGATGGCGGAGCCCGCGGTTTTGGGGTAGTGGGCGAAGGCGACGTTGGCGGCGAGGCTGTAGAGCATGGCGGCGATGCGATCCCGGTGGCGAAACAGGAAACGGGCCACCTCCCCGCTGTTCCGGTATCGGCAGTCGCGGCCCCCCACTTCGCCCGTTTCCCATGATCACGGCCGCCGCGCGGAAGCTCGGCAACGACGGGAGGCTGGGTAACCCGCCGGGCGGCGGCCGGACGGTCACCGGCCCGGGGCCCGAGTAGGGCCGGGGGCGGCGGGCTTTCGCAGGGTGGCGTGATCGAAGAGCCGCCCCTCGTCGTCGAACGCCTTGATGTCGAACTCGCCCCCCAGGCAGGTCACGTAGCAGAAGTGGTGGCCGCGGCGGATCCGGTTCTGGAAGGCCGGCCGGTAGGGACCGAACGTCTCGAGGTGCCCCCCCGCCCCGCCGGTGATCATGTACACGGTGCCGCCGTCGGTCACCGGCTTGCCACCCCGGATCATCCAGGTCCGCTCGTAGGAGTGGATGTGGCCGCTCCAGACCACGTCCACGGCGTGCTTGTCGTAGAGGGCCACGAGCGGCTTGGCCTGCCGGTCGCCGAGCGTGGCCGACTTGATCGGTCGCTTCCAGTCATTGCCGTAGTCGTCGTCAGACGAAAATGGCGGCTGGTGGTGCATGCAGACCTTCCAGGTGGCGGTCGAGGCGGCCAGCTCCTTGTCGAGCCACTGGTATTGCTCGGTGCCCGGCCCGACATCCTTGTTGGTGTCGAGCATGAAGAACTGCACGTTGCCGCGGCGGAAAGTGTAGAAGTATTCCGGGGCGGGCAGGTGCATGTAGTCGTAATACCAACTGGCGTTCTGCTCGTGGTTGCCGAGCACGGGATACACGACCACCCGGCTGGCGAGCGGCTCCATGTTCGGAAAGTAGTGCTCCGTCCAGTGCCGCTTGTTGGTGCCGGTGGTGACGAGGTCGCCCCCCAGGAGCACGAACTGCGGCCGCAGTTCCCAGGCCGCCTCAGCCACCCGCCGCACCACTTTCGGACTGGCCTGCGTGTCGCAGAGCACGGCGAAGGCCACGGGGGCGTCGGGCCCCGCGGCAGTCTGGAACGTGCGGACGTCGGTCACGAGCGGTTTTCCGGCGCCCGCGTCCACGGCAGCAGCGGCCGGCGTGGCGGCGGCGGCCTCCACGGGTGACTCCGTCCGGTAGAAGTGGAGCAGGTCGGGTTCGAGGCCTTCGAGCGTGATCTCGTGGATCGTGCGCGGCTCCGCCTCGACCGCCTCGAGCGGGCAGGAGGAGTCTTCCCCATAGCGGACGACGCCCCGGCAGGCATGGGCCGTTTCCCACATGATCGTGATCCCGTCGGCCGTACCCCACTGGAGATAGGGCGCGACGACGATCGCGGGGGCGGCCGACGGTGGCGGATCGGCGGGCAGGGCCACGAGTTCGGCCCCATGTTCGAACTCATGGGCCACCCATGACGGCGTGGCACACATCGCGAACAGCTTCACGTCGCCCAGCCGGCCGGCGTGGGGATAACTCTCGTCGGAATCACGGTATCCGCCCAGCCAGATGCCGAACTCGTCGGGCCAGACGATCGGACCGGATTGCTTCGTCGAGGAACCGGCCGGCTTGCCGTCCACGTAGAGCGTGAGCACTTGGCCGTCGTACGTGGCCACGACGTGGTGCCAGCGACCCCGCGTGTAGGGCCGCTCGGCGCGGAGGTACTCGATCGTGCCGTCGGCGTCGGAGCCCCCCTCGGTGGCGAGGCCCACGGAGAACCGCGACTCGTCGTAGCCGAGCACGAGCCCCTGCTCGGCTCCCCCGTTGTCCTCGATCGCCGAGAGAATGCCGCCCCACTGCCGGGGCTCGTCCACGCTCACCCAGGCCGAGACGGTGAACTCCCGCTCGGGCAGCAGCTTTCGTCGGGCCGCCCCTTCAGCCGACACACGGTGGGGAACGGCGAGCCCGGCGAACCGGAGGCCGCGGGCCGCGTCGGGCTCGGCGACGGGCGGACCACCGAGCACGAGCGGCGGCCCGAACTGGGGCTTGAGCGTGGGAACGGCCCCGGGCTTCGCATCGGCCGCAACCACGTGCCTCCGGGAGAAGGTGTAGGAGAGCAGCGGGTCGGGCGTGGGCTCATGGGCCGACACCGGCATGGCCAACGCCATGCCCAGCATGGCGGACAGAAGGCGACCCATGAGCCCATCTCGGTGGGAGATCAGTCGTTGCATGCAGGCAGCCTTCCGCGCGGCTCGGGGTCGGCCACCACCGGTCATCTTCGACAATCCTCACTTGTTCCAACTCGGAGGCGAAAGCCGCCGGCTGTCCGACCCGCCGCTGGCCGGCTTCGCGGCCTCCGCCGCCAACCAGGCGAGATCCTGCCGCGCGGAGGCATCCGGCCCCAACGCCAGCCCGGCGGCCGCATCGGCCTTCGCCCGGGCCGCATCGCCCGCGCGCAGGTGCTCGAGGCCCCGGGCCAGGCGGTACTCCGGGCGGTCGACCGTGGCCAGGAGCGCGTCGAGGTGCCGCAAGGCCGTGGCATGGTCGCCTGCCTGCGAGGCCGTCACCGCCCGGCCATACAGCGTCGCCTCGTCTCGCAGCGGGCCGGCGGTCGGGTCATGGCTGCAGCCGCCCACCGGGGCGAGAAGAGCGGCTGTGATCACCAGCATCCCAGCCCGCATCAAAAACTCCCGGTCGGCTCGCGGTCCTTCCGGTTGCCGAGCCGCCGCCAGGTGGCATCGTCAATCGACTCCGAAAGGAAATGGACGCTCCCGTCTGCCATCCCGCCCTGCACGCCACCGGCATGGCGGCTCGTGAACGACAGCTCGTCGGTCATCCGGTTCATCGCGACGCCGGTCGAGCCGAGAAACTCGCTGTTGTCGCAGTTGACGTCGGGATCGTCGCCGCCGATGGCCCAGTGATCCTTGACGCCGGCCGCCTCTTTCGTGCCCGGAGTCAGGTCGATGCCCTGGGGCTCCGCTTCGGCGACGAGCAACGTGCTGGAAAGCCCGTCGGGAACGCCATCGAAGGTCGTCTGGCTGTCGCTGTAGAGCAGGCCGTCGGCCTGAATCGTGCCGAAGGCGGGCTCCGTGAGCTTGCTGTGATACTTATCGGCCTGGACCGTGAGGGCGCCGCTCGCACAGCCGATGTAGTTGGCCGGGGCCCGCTGCCACACCACCCAACCGTCGAACTGCGAGCGGTTGTAGGCCTGCCGCGGCGCCACGCTCGACGGGCAGCGGAACACCGGGATCACCTGCGAGCAGGCGTAGGCCTGACGCTGATCCGGGTCGGTGCTGGTCGGCGATGGGTCGGGAACGCCGGGACTCGGGACCGCGAAGTCCGAGCCCTCGTTGGAGGCGTAGTCGATCAGGTCGGCGATCGATTGCTGCTCGAGTTGGGGCAGGATCCAGCCGCTCCACGCGATTCCGTAGGCGTCGCCCTTGCCCGGCAGCACCCAGCCGTTGCCCGTGGGCAGCCGCCCCTGCAAGGTATGGAAGGATTGGATCGCGAGGCTGATCTGCTTGAGATTGTTGCCGCACTGCGTGCGGCGGGCCGCCTCCCGGGCCCCCTGCACAGCCGGCAACAGCAGTGCCAGCAACAGGGCGATGATCGCGATCACGACCAAGAGTTCGACGAGACTGAAGCCGTGCGAACGGCGGGGAGCACGTGCCATGGATCTCACAACCCCGCCCGCAGGCGGCGGGTCCGAAGGGCCGCGGCGACCAACACGCCGAGGCAGACGAGTGCCAACGACCCCGGCTCCGGCACGACCACCACGCTCAGGCCGCCGGACTCGAAGTAGGCCGACCGACCATCACCGAGGGTGTAGGGGTTGCCGCTGCCGAAGTTGTCGAGATTGGACGTGTCCACGCTGCCGGAGATGAGCCTATACGTGCCCAGCGGCGTAGTCGCATCCAGCCCGATCAGGTCGTCGATCCCGAACTGGAAGCCCGGCGTGCCGGCGAAGAAGGAGGCCGTGCCGGAAGACATGGTGAGCGTGTCGGTCGTGCTGAAGGCCAGTTTCGCGCCGCTGCCGAACGTGAGGCTGCCGAGGATGCTGCCGGCCCCACCGAGCCTTTGACCGGTGCCGAGCGTGAACCCGCCCGCGAGGGCCGAAGCGTCGAACGTCGCCCCCGACGACACACCGATCACGGCCGTCGCCAGGCTCGCGGTCGGCCCCAGGGCGAGCGTGCCGGCCAAGATGGAGGTGGTGCCCGCATACGTGTTGACCCCGCCGAGAGTGAGCGTGCCGAGGCCCGTTTTCGTGAGCCCCAGGCCGCCGGTCGAGTTGCCGAACGCCGTGCTCGTGAGCGGCGTCGAGATCGTCAGCGGAGCCGCAAGGGCGACGTCGATGGTGGGCGTGTCGCCCGCCGCCCGCTTGACGAAGTTGAGCGTGCCGGCGCCCGAGATCGTCGCCGCTCCGACGCCGCTCGTGGCGATGCCGCCGAGGCTGTTCAGGTCCACGCGGTTGTTGGCCTCGATCGACACGCCGCCGCCCGCGGTGAACGACAGGCTGCCGATCGTGTTGTCGCGGGTTCCAGTGGTCGGAGCGACGAACACGAACTGGCCCCCTTCGAGGATCACCGGTGTGTTGGCGTAGGTGGTGGTGCCATACTGCGTGACGGACCCCGGGAACTGCCTGAGGCCGTCGATCCGCACCGCACCGGCCGCGGCGATCTCGAGCGGGCTGCCGTCGGGAAGTCCACCCGTGCCCCGCAGGTAGCCGAGCAGGAAGTAGTTCGTGCCGTGCTGCGACACGAGCGTGCCC
>Ga0214923_10003956_pt1 | contig 18286 bp, 8 predicted proteins | sample LL1510_MetaG_FD_177993 | JGI IMG/M metagenome (GOLD analysis project Ga0214923, IMG submission 177993) | Freshwater microbial communities from Lake Lanier, Atlanta, Georgia, United States - LL-1510 | ecosystem: Environmental > Aquatic > Freshwater > Lake | place: USA: Georgia | collected 2015-10-15 | reverse complement strand
GTAAAAATTATTCTAATTATATTTCCAGTAATATAATTAGAATAATTTTTACTCATTAATCCTGTAGCTAATACAACACCATATACGCGTGTTTTAAATATCCCAGTAGAATTTAATGGTTCATAAAGTGAAATACCACTTAGCAAGTAATTTCCAGTTTCAAGAGTTGGGGTATTAATTGATCCAAAAGTTTGTATAGAAATTAGATTTCCGCTTTCTCCAGAACTTGCAGAAGTTAATTTCAATTGTGAACCAATTATTTCTGAATATACTCCATAAGATCCACTTCCAGAATTTATAATATTATTAAGAGTAGTTATGGAATTAAAATAAAGTGGAGGATTAAATAATGATCCAGTTGCATATGTAAATGTACTTAATTTATCATTAATTGGATCTTCTATACTTATAAAATCAAAATCCTCTGGATTATTATAATTCAAATAATTATAAGCATTTGAAAATCCAGTAGGATAACTTTGTAAAGCATTAATACCAGAACCAGTAACAATTTCATTAAATATATAAATTCCACTATTTATTTCTAAAACTTTTCCAGTCAATATTCCAGTTAATACTGCATAACCAGTTAAATTTTTTCTTGGTAATTTAACTTTTTGAATATTTCCGCTGCTGATTATTGTTCTTATTTCATCTATATACCCAATTCCGTTATTCATAACTTTATTTAAAACAAAAGTTCCTGGAACATCAGAAGGATTATTTGCTATTGGATTAACGATGTTAAAATTACTATACCAATATCCATTTCCAAATGTAGTATAATAATAATCTTTACCAAAAGATACAGTATAAGTATTTTCATCATAGAAATTATCTCTTAATTTTACTATACCTGTATATATTCCAGTATAAGAATTAGATCTATATGCAATTGGGGAATTTATTGTACTTGAAACTGGCTGTAATGTAACTTGTAATGGGTTTATATTATTTTTATTTTGATTACCTGTCAAAACACCAGATAAAGGATATTTAACATTATCAGAAGAATTTATTATAAAATTTTCATTTATTGGAATAACTTCTCTACCATAGGCATCATAAAAAGTTTGTCCATCAACAAAAATTCCAGTATGATAACCGCTAGCGTTATAAACTCCAACAGCATTTGTTACTCCAATATCTACAAATTTTCCAATTCCAGTTATTTTTGCATAAAGATTACCAGAATAATTAGAATTATATAAAGTATCAACTCCAGTTAAAATTAAACTTTCTTGGTCAACAGTAAAATTGTAATCTGCAAATAAAGTTATATTTTTTATTTTAGTTTTGTTAAGAAGAAATGATTTAAAAAAATTTTGATTATTATTAAATTGCCTAAGTATATCTGGATCAATAGGAGCACTCCTAAATCCTGTCATAAATATTCTTGCGTATTTAGCCATTTCCTTATACCTTGCTGTATATTACACTGTATATTAATATAAGTTAATTGTTATTCTTTTTAATTTTGTCTATAGTTTCTTGTATTTTTATATCTTTTAAATTTTCTAAATTCATATAATCCATATTTTCAATATCTTCGATAGGAACATCTAATAAAGTACTTAATAAATCTAAATTAACGATTGCAGCTACGGCAGAAGAAGAAGAAGAATCACATGCTGGGTCACGTTTTGTTCTATATACTTTTTTGAAATTTCTACCATTAGCTTTGTTTAAACAATTACAAGGTATAGGTACTTGATACCATATTAAACATTCTCCAGGAGGCGCTGTAGGAGGTGGATCATCTACACATGACTCATAATCTGGAACAATTGCACTACAATGTAATGGATCTGTTCCATGACTAACACCACATTGATTTAAAGCTCCATTATCATAACAATTATTATAAGTAGTATCCCAAGTTTCTAATTTCCAACATTCTCCTGGATCTGGTTCTGGTTGAGCAGGTTGAGGTCTAGCTGCATCACATAATGCTTTTATATCACAAACAGGACCGCAATGACAGCATCTATTCATACATTGAGCTGGTCCAGGAAATGTACAACCTTCATACGTAACGCAAGTACCATCTGGACAGCTACCAGAATATGTGCCTGCTGGACAACTACAATCTGGTGCAGATGTTGCATTACCATTGGCTCCTGGACCATCACTTGCTGCTGGTGGTGCAGGAGGTGGACTTGGTGATGGACTAGGTGATGGACTAGGACTTGGTGATGGACTAGGACTTGGTGAAGGACTTGGAGATGGTCCTGGAGGAGGCGATGATGAAGAACTTGATGATGATGAAGAACTTGATGATGGAGGAGGAGGAGGCGATGATGAAGATGAAGAACTTGATGATGGAGGATGAGGCGAAGAAGATGATGATGAACTAGAAGAAGAAGAAGAAGAACTTGTAGAACAAATATAACAAACCTTTCCAATACCAGGATAAATTTTTGTTAAATTTGAACCTATTGGACATTTTATAATTTCTGAGAAATATCCTAAATCTTCACAGGTAACAGCACTTGAAGAAGATGATGAACTAGAAGAACTAGAAGATTTTATTTTGCATTCATAACAATTTAAATCATTAACCCTAACTAATACAACATCATAATTATTTCCACAATTAATATTTGAATTAGAAGAATAAAAATAGTCTTCACAAGTTGGTTTAACTGGATTATCATAAATATAAATACCAATTACAGCAGTAGAAACTCTATTTTCTCTATCATAAAAATAAACATATTGATTATGCCATCCTAAATTAGGAATATATCCTGTTATACGATTATCTTTAGTTAATCCAAGAGTATTATGAGATAGTATACTATTTGTACTTATAAAATCACCAAAACTTTCTACTTGATATTCTATATAAGTATTACTATATGCACCTATAGAGTAATTTTTTGCATATAAAATATCGTCTAAACTTTTCATATATATATTATATTGATTTTATCCTATAATGTTCAAGATAAATAATCATAATATCCTATTCTAAACCTATCCACATCTTCTGTTAATATTATAGAATCTGCTTTTTTCTCAGTTTGTTTATCTGCATCAGCATTACCACTTCCACTATCCTCTGGTGTTCCACTTTCATTTAATTTACAAGAGAAATTAATTAATTGATAATCTACATAACCAGTACCACAAACTATGCCACTTCCAGTAGGATTTGGTAAACAAACTATAGATCCACTTTGAACAGTATTTCCGCTATTTAATTGATTCAATAAATCTTCTAAATTTTCTTCTTTTTCTTCTTTTTTATTTTCTAATTCAGATGAAATTGGAATTTCTCTAGTTATTGTATATTTTGTATTTTCAATTGTATCGTATGGAATATTAACTGAAACATTAGAATTAGGACTCTTTATATAAGTATTAATTGGTTGCCTATTTTCAGATGTTACTACTCCTGTCCAATCAATATAATTATCAGAAACTTCAAGTTTAATAATTTTTGGCACAAGATAATTATAAAATTGTAATCTTGGATCTAATTTTAATTTTATATCATGACTTCCAAACTTTCCACTTCTTAATGATATTATATTTATAATATTATTTCCACTTTCATCAATTCCACCATCAGTTCCAGTTAATAATAAACCATATTCATATTGTATATTTTTATCATATTTTAATGGTTTCCAACTATATAAACCAGAAGATGCAAATTTATAATTAATATTATCGATTAGATCTTGTTTTGTACGGAAATAATCATATCCAGTTATTTTTGTAGAATAAATAAATTCTGTGGTATATTCTTTTATAGGTGGTCTAATTCCATATAATGATGTAAATACTTTTTCATAATCAAATGGATATTGTTTGAATGTAATTTTATCTCCTTCATAAAAACTATTAACTGCAATTTGTCCAGAATAATAATTGAAATTATATTTTAATTTAACATCTATTGGACTTAGATCATCTAAGAAAAATACTCCAGAATAAATATTATCTCCACTTTGAGGAGTTTTTGGAAGATTTAGATTTACATTTATCGCACCAGCTAAATCATTACCACATCCATTATCTTTACAATAACAGCATAAACTATTTAAATCTGTATCTATAGCAATTCTATAAATATTATCATTTGGAGAAGCATAAAAATTCAAATTATCAGTGAAAACTGTAGATGGTAAATATTTTTTAGGTACATCTATATAAGATTCTCCTTTTTTAAATTTCTGAGCAGCATCTTGACAAATAACACAAAAAGCTGTAGTACAGGCAGCAGCTTTTCCTTTGGAAACAGTAATTATTGGAGGACACATATTTGAATATATTCCAGTAATTTCTTTATAAAATAAGAATGGACTGTCTACTGTTCCACTTAGTGATCTTTCAAAATCAATAGCAAAAGCTATTGGATTTTGATTATTTAGGGAATTAAATCCAGATCCAGAAATTAATTCTTTAGAACCCATTTCATATGTTGCCCAAATTTTATCTTGATTTTCTATATAAATTTCTTTTAATTTTTCACCAGTAACATAATTAACATTCAATGATAATAAATTAATATTTTGATTTTTTCCACTTTTCAATAAATCATTATTTTCAGTATATAAGAAATCATTTTCATTTCCAGAAAGTATAGTTGTATAAGTTCCTGGTTTTAAAAAGTATAAAAATCCAGTTTGAGAACCAGTAATATAATTTCCACTTTCTAAATAATTATTAGATTCATTAAATATAAAGAATTTATATTCACCAAAATTATAACTTAAATTATCATTTATATTTTTATATTCAAATAAACAAGGTAGTCCTATATTTTTATTATTAGATAATAATGGTGGATTAATTATAACTTTATTTTTTATAAATTTATATTTATCATTGATATAAGAACTTGTGTTAGAATAATATGAACTATCATAATTTATAAAATTATTACTTGTAAAATTTTGTAATAATCTTTTTTGAGCAAGATATTCATTAATATTATCTGTGATTCCAATTGGTTTTGCTTGATCTAAAATTTCTATATTTAATATTGTAGGATTTTTTGGTATATTTTTAAAATATCCTGTTCTTAAAATAAGAGAATTTAATTCAATATCACAATCTTCTATATCATCTTCTTCAAAACCATATAAATTAAGATCTAGCACAAGAATATGATTTTCTCCACTTAATGGTAAAAATTGTTGATAATAAGGATCTATTGGATTTTGTCTATAAGTTTTAGCGCTATAATTAATATATTGATTGTCTATAATTTCATAACCAACTTTTGGTATTCCATATAAACCAGTATCATATTCATAAGGTTCTCTTCCAAAAAATAAACCAGTGTAAATTTGTCCCAAATATGCTTTTAAAGGTATAAAAGAAATATCATCTAATATTTTATAACCAGCAAATTTACTATAAGTTGCTCCAGAAACAGGAAGATTTATGTATTTTTGTATATATTGATTTATATTAATTTGACCAGTACTATAATTATAAATTCCAGTATCAAAAAATGGTTTTAATCTTTTATTGATATTTTGTATTCCATCAAATGAAAATAATCCAGTATTAAATTCAAATTTACTTTGATTAAAATCAATTCCAGAATCTAAAAAAGATAACTGACCATAAGTATTGTCTCCCCAACCAGTTAAAATTCCATTTTTTAATAAAACTATACTAAAATTTTGTCCAGCACTTATTCCACTAGCATTTGTACCAATTTGTGTAGGAATATTAATTTGATTATAACTATTATTTCCCCATCCAGTTACGCTTCCATCTTTTAATAATGCAAGTACATGACTTATTCCAGCTTCTATTCCTGTCGCATTAGTACCTATACTAGCTGGAATGTCTATTTGACCATATTGGTTGTCTCCCCAACCAGTTATGCTTCCATCTTTTAATAATGCAAGACTAAAATATGGACCAGCACTTATTCCTGTTGCATTTGTACCTATTCCAACTGGAATATCTATTTGTCCAGAATTATTATATCCCCATCCAATTATGCTTCCATCTTGCAAAAGAGCAAGAGAATGTGCGAAACCAGCGCTTATTGCTACTGCATTATTTACTATGCCAGCAGGAATTGTTATTTGTCCATAAGTATTATCTCCCCATCCAGTAACATTTCCATCACTTAATAATCCAAGTGAATGTGCATATCCAGCGGAGATTTCAATTCCAGTTGTAAACTTTGGAATATCTATTTGATTATAATCACGATAACCAAAACCAGTAATTCTTCCATTATTTAATATAGCAAGACTATGGTAAAAACCTGCTGAAATTTTATTTACATTAAATAAATATTTAATTTGATTATAATCATTATTTCCCCAACCAGTTATTATATTATTATTCAATAATGCTAATGAATAATTTAATCCTGCACTAATTGATTTTATGTTAGTTATCATTATATTTTCCTTGGTATAACATATGAAGTATCAGGATAAAAACTTTTTTCATATTTTATATTTGCTATTTTATCAAAAGATATAAAATTACCAGTTTTAATATCTCCACTAGTTATAGTTAATAATGGATTACTAAAATTATTATTTATAATTTTTAATGGATTATAATAAATTTCTAAAATTCCGCTATAAATATTTCCTTCTCCAGTAGTTAAATTTATTTTTTCAACACAGCTTTCACATCCAGAAAGTTGATACCCATATTGATAATAAGTTTTAAGATTAGGATAAAATTCATCTAATGTTCCAGAATCTTGAAATGAAAGATCTCCAATTAAATAATATAAATCATGAAGATTTGACCAGTCATTTGAATAGACTGGATTTTTTGTATATCTTAATTCATTCCCAAAATAATTTAATATAAAATTTGAATCGATTAAAGCTCCACCGCCTCCTGTTGATTTTATTAAATTAATATTTAAAGTATCTTTTCTTCTGTATAAGGTAGAAGTAAATGAAGTATCATTTCCTGGAGTAGATATTATACCATAAATTCCAGTCGTTAATAAAACATAAGAAGATCCTGTTGGAAAAAATTTTCCATCTAAAAGATTATCTGGAAGATAATATTTATTTCCATCATGATATGCGCCAAAGCAAAAAAGTTTTATATTATGTTTTAAATAATATTCATTTGAAGTTAATTTGATTGGTGCACCAAAAAATTCTCCACTTTCGTTACCATAATAAAGAGTATTTGTTTCTTTGTAAGATTTTGGTATAGAAACAGTAACGTATCTATCAACTCCAGCTGTACCACTTATCGATACATATTTTTCTAATTTTTTGTTACCATATTCATCAATATAAATATTTAATGGATTGCCACTGTTTGAAATTCCTGTTTGAACAAATTGATATGTTTTGCCTTTTTCAAAATAAAGATTTGGCGCTTCAAGATTATTGATATAATAACAATCATAATCTTTTATTATCGCTTCATCTCCAACTTTAATTATAGATGGATTAGTTATTTGAGGATATATAATAGAATTTTCTGGTATTGGATAATCATCTACATTTATTGAGTAATCATCTTTTATCCATGTATTATTATCCATTACAATTCCACTATAATTTCCTCCAGTTGTACCTTGATAGAATATATTTATTGATTCATAACTAAAAGCTGGAAATTGATTTGGATCAAATATATAACCAATTTTATTAATTGGCGATGATTTAAATAAATAAAATGTAGAATATCCATTAACTGTTTTTAATCCAGTTAAATTAGATCCCAGATCATAATTTACATTAGATATATTTTTATACCCAACATTTACATTATAGATTTTATCTACCATTTTCCTTGTTCCTATTAATAAATTACACTATAAATTAAGATCAGCACAAATAGTGTTTTTTACTAAATTATATAAAGCAAGATGTTCTTCATTAGATAATACTTTTGAAAAAGCCCCTGCAAAACTATAATATCCTTGACTTTTTTGACCTTCATTACTTATAAAGTCTGTAGTTCCGTTTATAAAACCACTATGCATATCGCATGGATAACCTAAATAACCAGTATAACATAATACTGGCAAGTTAACTCCTCCAGAAGCTGTATTAACCAAATTATATCCATTTTTATAAATATTTAAAGAACCACTTCCAGAATATGAAGTAATTGGTAAATAATTTACATTATAAGAAATCATATCATATTGATTTACTGTATTTAATCTTGGAGAAGAAGTATAAGAAAGTTTTTTATTTTTTGGTTCAAAGTATTGACCACCATATTGAATTTCATTATTATAAGAATAAGCATTTGGCTGTAACCAAATTGATCTATCACTTCTAGCACGAGAAGATTGTAACCACCAAACTCCAAAATCTTGTTTATTAGTTTTTGCTAACATTGAAATTGTAAAATTTCCATTGAATAATGGCAAAACTGGATGAGATATTGATGCTTTTCCACTACTTGACCATTCATAACTTCCAGAATATCCACTCTTTAAAAATATTCCACTTGATGTCCAAGAAGCTTGTCCACTATTTAATAGTGTTCCATCGTATCCAGTTTTTAATCCATAAATTTTTGTTCCTGCAACTGAATTGTATCCAGAATTTAATAAATAAACATTAATAACATTATTCCATAGATTAATATCTTTTAATCCAGTTATAAAACTATTTATTTTATTTTGAACTGAAAAGTCAGATATATTACTTCTAACAAAATATTTTCTAGCATCTTTATCAAAATTAGCTAATCCCAATCTTTCTAATGGATTATATTTAATGAATCCTATATTAATAGGATAATTTACTTTATATATGTATTTTTTATTTGGATTATAGCAGGTTAATCTTAAGGTTTTTTCGCAAATAACATCATTTTCTTTTATTTGTACTTTAATATTGTATACTCCTTCATCTTGTAAATAACCTTGAATATATTTTGAATTTTTATTATAAAAAACATTGTTTGGTAAATTAGATACAGATAATATTTCTGGAGTTCTTATATTTACTACTTGGAAATTTCTTTGAATAGAATTTGAATAATAATGATTAGTATCTGGTTGATAAGCAGTAATAAAACCAGTGCCTAATCCGCTTATAATTAGTTTATTTGAACCAGAAATTGAAATCGCTCCCGAATTAGAACTAATATATTGTATACTAGATTCATCATTATTACTAGTTCCATTTAAAGTATAACTAAAACCAGAATTATAATTGATATTAAAAACTGGAATATTTTCTAAATTTATCTGAGAATAAGCTTTATCTACTGTAAATGGTATTGTTCCTGTAGCTGGATCAAAAAAATCAGATTCACTTGCGATTCCAGTAATAATAGTGCTGCCAGTTTCAATTGCTGTAATATTATTTCCATTTATTAAAAATAAATTAGATTCATTATTATAATTTATAACATTTCCTTGATCTGAAAATAGAGGTAATGTTAAATTTTCTTTATATCTTAAAAATCCAGTCGAAGGCAAATCAAAATTCTGTGCTGGATCTGGTAGTAAAAAATTTTGTGTTGATAATTGATTTAAACTTTGTTTACCTTTAAGAATTGTTAAATAATTTACCCCAGTTATTGGATTATAATTAAGAGTACCTTGATTTATTCCAGTTATTATAACGTTTCCAGTTTTAAATAAATTTAAAACATTGTATGAAGCGAATCGCGCGATATTATTATTATCAATAGTAAATTCTAATCTTTGACCTTCTGCGGTACCTTCAGATAAAGTATATCTCGTATTACAATATCCAGTTAAATAAGTACTGAAATTGCTTGTGCTCTGATTGGCTTTGTTTATTGTTATAAAAATACCAGTATTTGAATTTGCTGGTTCATAAATGTTATTTCCATCTTGTTTACCAGAAATATATCCAGATCCTGCATAAATTATTGTTACATAACCATTATTATCATAATCATAAATTAATGGTTGATTAGTTTGACTATTATAACCATAATAAGAAACTTGTAATCCAGCGTCACTAGTAATGCCTGGATTAAATGGAGCATCTCCATAAGTTTTATTTAAAGTTATATTTGGTACTATTAAATTTTGTTTTAAACCAGTAACCGATATATTCACAATCGAATATGTTTTTTCATAAACTCCGCTTCTAGGAGCAGTAATAATTATATTAGCATTACCACGGTTTCCAACAATATGAACTAATCCAGCTGTATTTACTGTTGCTACTCCAGTATTAGTCGTTGAATAAATTAATTGATTATTTGTATTAACTGAAGCATTTAAATTAAAATCTGGACTATAAATACCTGTTAAAAAATTTTCTTTTGGTATAGAAATATTTTGATCAAGTAATGAATATTGAATAACTGCTTTCGCTAAAGTAGGATTCGTATAACATTTATTTAGACTATCATCAGAATATATCTTTAAATTATAACTAAAAGTTTTTCCATGATTGCCTTTTGTATAACCATAGACAATATAAGACTTTGGCGCCCCAGAAGGATTTGACATTTCGACTAAACCACTACTATCAACATTTAGATATTTTTCATTTTCTCCAGAAGAAACCGTTGATATTAACCATTGAATTGGTTCATCGGGCACATAATAAGGAGAAGAAGTATAATACACATTTCTTATATATGGTAATTTTCTTTTAAAATGAGTTGGTAGTTGATATGTTTCTCCAATTTTTAAATTAATAATATTTAAATAATGTATTGGATATTCAAATACAGGAGAAAGAGGAACTCCTTCTAGTACTCCTTCTTTTTTTATTACTGTACTATTTGGTAAAGGATCATAATCAACATAATCACGCATTCCATAACAGTAATATATGTACTCAGAGTTTTGTATCGATCTTGAAAGAATTACATTATTAGTAATAAAATCATATTTATAACCTATTTTACCGAAAAAAGTCGTTGAATATTGTCTGGGGGTTGCATAGTAAGTATTAAAACCAGAAACATTATTTTGCCAAGGAGGTAAAGGATTATTGCTTTTACTAAATTCCCATAGTGGTAATTTTCTTTCGTCAATATATTTTTCTCCATCTAAATTAAGTATTGATTTTGGAAATATTAATTTTGATAAATCAGGAAAATTTTGAATTTGTATATTACCATAAGGATCACGCAAAGATTCAATGGTGAATGGGTCCCATCCAAGTACTTTACCCCAATAATATATATCTTGACTTTTAGATATATATGGACTTTCCATAAAGTTTTGGTCAATAGAAAATCCACTTATGTAAACCCAATCTAAATCTTTTTGATTATTTGGGTATATTTTTGGAACTAATCCACTTCTATAATAAGTACTTATGTAATTACCCATACATTTTACCTATTATAAAATCCACTTACGATAGCATTTAAATCTATAAATACTTTATCATTAGCACCAGTTGGCAATTTATAGTCTAAACCAGTAATAAAAGATGGTAATCCATCACAAGATATATCATTAAACTCAAAATAATCATTGCTCATATTATACCTTTTTCCTTAAGTATGGGATTTTGATAGATCCCAACTAATTTACACTAGAATATGAGAAGCTTAAAGGAAAAATATAGCCCAAGAATCACCATCAGCGACAACGGAAAAATGATTATATTGAAATTTATTATTGCGAGCGTGCTTAAAAAATTCTTCAAAAGCTTTATCATTTTTAGGTATTCTAAAAATTTGACCCTGTATAGGGGTTATTTTAAATTGATTTTCTATAGATTCTAAATCAATTTTAACTTGTGGATTTTGCGTTAAAAAGTTTAAAACGAAATTTTTTGTATTTTCCAGATTATTTCTAACATATATTTGAATATCCGTTCTACAGGAACAATTTGCATTTTTACTATAAGTTTCTATTTTATCTATAACTGGTTGCGCAAATTCTTTAAAAGATTTGACAAAAAGTACATCATTTTGGATTAACCATAGTACAACATGATCAAAATAACGATTAAAAATTACATTATCTTTCATATATTATATTATATATGTAATGTTTGAAAAGTCTAAAAATTAATAATTATTTATATTAATTCCAGAACTATAAGAATAATCTTGTCCTAAGTTATAAGCTTTTAACTGTAAATTTATATAATTATTTATAGGTTTTACATTTTTTAAAGTTACTTTTTCTTTATATTGTCTTCCTAATGATTGAGCATAGTATATATTATTGTATATTTTTTTTCCATTAGAATATATTCTAAATACATCATATATTGGATTACAATTGTTGTTTTGTATGGTAATATTTACTTCGATGGTAAATTGATTTATATTATTAATATAACCAGTTATCAACTCAAAAGAAGGATTTATTCCGCAACAATCAGAGCAAGTATTATTTTGATCGCAATAACAATCTATACCAGATATATAATAATCGCTTATACCATAATATTCTATAAAATTATTCCAAGGCTTATTATATACGTATGCCGTTCCTCTAAAAGAATTAAAATTAGGTGCACCTATTAAAACTTTATTATAGTAATCATCAACAATAAAATTATTTCCAAAATATTTACCACCATAAGGATTTGGATTTTTTATAATTAAATTTTGATGCCAATCATTACCAGTTTTAATATAATTATTAATTGATCCACTATAACTATTTTCAGAAGCAAAAATAAAATTTCCACTTTCATTTATAAATAAACATTTTCCTAATCTATCTGTATTTCCAGTTATTACATATTCATTTTCCCAAGAAGTATTATTTTTTTTATAAATATAAACTGCACCACAATTTGAGAAACTATTTGTTTCACCCACTAAAATGTAATTTCCTGTTTGATTTATGTAAAAACTTTCGCCAAAAAAAGAATTATAATTGCTACCTGTTAATTTTTGTGCTTGAATCCAGCTATTATTATTTCCAGTATAAATAAATACCGCTCCACTAGAATTATTAAAAATAGATCCAATCAAAACTGTATCTCCACTATTAATTGCAACTTTATTACCATAAAAAGTTTTATATTTATTATTGGGCAATAAAAATCCATCATTTTCAGTAAAACCAGTTACTAAATTCCAAGTATTTGCGCCTCCAGAATATAAATAAGCTTTCCCAGTAGAAGAATTATAAATATTTGTGCCAACTATTAATTTATTTCCTTCTTTATTTAAATTTATATTATAACCAAAAAATTCTGTTCCACTTAAAACTCCACTAATTTCACAAGCTTTATTCCATTCATTATTATTTCCAGTAAATAAATATACTATTCCATCACCGCGATTTTTATATGGAGAACTAACAGCTAATATATTTCCATCGGAATTTGCAGAAATAGAAAATCCAAATCTTTCATTTAAATAATGATTATTAGTATTTATTTTAGTTAATTCATTCCAATTCCATTCAGTATCATATTTTTTATAAACATAAACTGTTCCAGTGTTATTATAATTCGGTGCACCAACGAAAGCAAGATTTTGATTAGTTATTGCAACGCTTTGGCCAAAATAAATTCCACTTAAAATTTTATCAAAAATTAATTCATTTGTTTTCATTATTTATTTTAATTTCTTTTATTAATTGTTCAATTTCTTGTTCTTTTAAATTATCTAAATCTAAATAATTTAAATTTTCAATATTTTCGACTGGTGTCTCTAATAAAGAATTCAATATATCTAAATTAACTACAGCAGAAACAGGAGCATAAACACAAGCGCATTCGCTACAACTTAAAGTCTTTCCTTGATTTTTGCAATGTTTACCATCAAATGATGGATTTGTTGGATTAGTCACCACAATAGGAGTCCATATTCTTTTCCCTACTTTTCCTGCGGGACATGAAATCGCAGAACATTGTGAATCAAGGACTAATGGATATCCCATTTCTTCACAATCACAATATGTCATACATCTTTCGCATGTATACGTTTCATATGCGCAAGCCGTATTTGGTGGATTTCCTGGAAGTACTACACTCATACAATCCCATTTGAAAGAAGTCGAACCATATTTATCAGTACAATGCTCTTCATTACACCAACTAGGATTACCAACTCCACCATCTTCATCTGCGCACACATCACATTGGGGTGCACTAGGACTAGGTCCTGGCGCTGGTGCTGGCGCTGGTGCGGGAGACGGACTTGGAGAAGGACTTGGCGAAGGACTTGGTCCTGGACTTGATGAAGATGAAGATGAAGATTGTATTATCAAAACAAGCGTCTCACAAGTCTTTCCACTAGAATTTATTGCACAAATTTGAATATTAAAAGTTCCACTCGTTAAAGGTATACCAGAAATTTTAGATATTCCATCGAATATTAATCCAGGAGGTAGATTATTTACAGTTATAGAATTATAAATTCCAGAAACAATTATAGTATAATTAAATTGATCTCCTTTATATATTTGTTTTGCTAAATCACTAGTTATAATTGGAAGTGGAAATGGACAATCTGGTAATTTTTTTAAAGTATTCATTAAATTTAAAGCTGTATTTGCTATTATAGAAATATTATTATCTCCAAAAATTCCATTTCCAATTTGAGAAGCTTTTGTATATAAAGTTTTTAATTCTTTTTCATTATAAAAGAAATTTTTCTTATCAATTTCATCATTTAATTCTTTATCTAAATAAATAAAATTAAAAGAAATATTCCAATTAGAAGAATACGCAGCTATTTTATTTAAAAAATTAGAATATTTTATTTCTATTGGATTTGTAAAATAAGGATCTAATATATCACAATCACTTGCATCAGATTCTATATAAGGAAAATTATTAGTAATAATATTTATTATTTTCTTTTTATTGTTATTCCAATTCCAATATAAATTATAAATCGCGTAATCTATTGCATCATTTAAAGCAACGCCTTCTTTTATTTTTTCTAAAGGTTCTAATACTTTAGTTGAATTTATAAAATCTGTAAAATTATTAGTAAATCCTAAACCTGTAATATTTGGACTATCAAGAAAATATACATTTGCAACTTGATTAAGTTTTGAATTTTTATTTAAAAAATCTTTAAATAAAATAGAATTAGATTTAAATAAAGCTAATCCAGATCTGTTACTATAAGATAAATCTATAATATTTGCTACCTGTATACCAGAATTGCATAAGCTTGGAAAAGAAATATTAGTATCATTATAAATACTTTTTACTTTAATTTGATAATTTCCAGAATTAAATAAACCAGAATATGTTTTTATAGTTGAATTATTATAAGATAAATAATCACTTTCATAAATTGGTAAATATCCACTAATTTCCCCACTTTTATAAAGAATAAATTTATGTTTTGTATTGTAAAGAGATGAAAAATTTTCTTCGCCCTTTAAATTAATTAAAAAATTATTTAAATTTCTTGTTGGACAAAGTAAATCTGCTGGTTTATTTCCAAATATTAAATTTGATTGACCATTAAAATTAGAATATTGAATATTAGAATCTGAATATACATAAACTGCGCCTTTATAATCTACTCCATCTCCAATAGCTCCTATAACTCCAACGTTTCCAGAATTATTTAAAGCTATACTAAAACCAAAATTATCTCCATAATCAATATCCGAGTCTCCTGTTATTTTTTTATTTAAAGACCAAGTGCCATTATTTGTAAAAAGATATGCTGCACCAGCATCAGTTCCATTTGAATTTAAATCTTTATATTCACTAACTAATGCAACATCCCCATTTCCGTTTAAAATTACTTTATTTCCAAAATTTTGATATAAACCACCATCACCAGTAAATTTTTTAGATAAATTCCAATTTATGTTATCTCCAGTAAATAAATATGCTGCGCCAGATCCTAAATCACTATTTAATGATCCAATTAAAAGTTTATCTCCAGAATTATTTAAATCTAAATCAATGCCAAAATTTGAAACTTTATTATCTCCAGTAATTTCTTTCGGTACATAATTTATAATTCCAATACTTAAATTATCTGGTATTCCTTGGGCAGTACCAATTTTCCATCCAGTTAAAGGTAAAATATTTGGATCTGAACTATTATAAAATTCAGGAACATTACTTGCCTCTAATTGCCATTGATTACCAACTGTAGAAAAATAAATCCAACTATTTAAAGAATTATGTTTATAACCAATACTAGCAAGTTGTGAATCAGGCGATATATTTCCATATGTATATTCACCATTAATATCTACATTATTTGAATCTAATTCAAATCCATTCAAAGAAATTTGTTGTGGAATTTGCCAATTTAAAGTATAAACTTTTCCAGAATTTTGATTTTGATATGGCGAACCAATTGCTAATATATTTCCAGATTTATTTAAAGAAACATTAATTCCATAATTATTACTACTTTGACCATTTATTCTAGTCATTAATTTCCAATTAGAAATTGTTTTTTTATAAATAGAAACCTGTCCAGAATTTGAAATTCCTCTCGAACTTACTGCTATAATATCTCCAGAATAATTAATATCTAAATTTTGACCAAAATATTCATTATTATTTCCAATTCCAGTTAATCTTTGCGATAAATTCCAAATATCATTATTATTTTTAGAATAAATATAGACTGCTCCATGATAGAAATGATTTGTCCCAGTATTGCTTTCGTTTGGAGAACTAACTGCAATAATATCTCCAATTCCATTTAATTTTGTACTATATCCAAAATTTCCTTTAATAGAATTTTCATAAGCTTCTCCCGTTAATTTTTGATTTAAAAACCATCCACTTAAATCTCCATTTATTCCACCGCTTTGATAAATATAAACTCCAGAACCATATGTTCCAACAGCTAAAGTATTCCCAAAATTATTTAATGATACATTAAAACCAAATTTATCATATAGATTATTATCTTGACTAAGTCTTTGATTAAAATATATTGGTAATCCCATAATTAAACCTTTTGCCTATATTATTTTACACTATCTTAATCATAAGATATTAAATTTAATAATATTGAAATTATCAACAATATTATCTTCTGAAGAAATGACTTTTTGAGAAAAAGATGAAATATAATTATTAGTTAAATAAAATCCAGTAGTTACTGTAAAATCTATAAAATTATGTTCCCAAATTCCTAAATTTTCGCAAGCTCCTTCTGAAAATATTCCACTAAAATATCCACTTCCACTTATTGTATCTCCAGGGTGAGATATTCTCGTTCTTATTCCAGTACCATAAGAATTTCCAGTCAAATAATTTAAATTTTCTAAATAAGTAAATCCTGTCTCATTTCCAGTGACGCCAATAATTATAAATTTTGGTATACTTGAATCATTAATTAATGTATTATCTTTAGAAGCATATAATTTAAAATTTTCTGCTGGTTTTCCAGTAGCTAAAAAGTAAAAAAATGGAGTATCTGGACTGCATTCATCTATAAATAAATTAAAATAATTAGCACCAGAAATTAAAGATATACCAGAATAAGAAATAGGCTCACTCAGTTTACAATTTAATAAACCAGAAAGACCAGTAATTATTCTTGCTCCATCAGATAAAGAAAGATAACCAGAAATTCCTGTTGTGTTTTTACTAAAGAAATAATGACCACCTTCAAAAAATCTAAAGAAATCAGAATTTACTACTCCAGTTGAAATATATCCAGTTCCGTAACCAGTTGATAATAAATAATATGGAGCACCTATAATTTCTTGACCATCTAACGCACCAAGATGTTTTCCACTAAAACTTTTTAAATAATATTGTCCAGTATCTAAATATACCCCAGTTATATCTCCAGAATATATAGAAGTTATAAAACTAGTGACATTTCCAACTTTACCTGTTATTTGTATAGGATTATTATCTTGATCTACGCTATATCCAGTTGCTATAAAATTTCCAGTACTATAAAATAAAGGTCCACCACCAATATATGGAACATATCCAGAAACATGAACAGTAATTTGTCCAGAAGATGGAATATCTAAATAAACATATCCAGTCCCTAATCCTGTACCAGTTAATGCATATTCTAATTTTACATCTCCAGTAGCATAAGCGAATTGTTTTGCTAAAATACCAGTTATAGAAGTAGTTTGATTTGATTGATAGTATGTATTATATCCAGTTAAAGTAATTGGATTAGTTATAATTTGCTCTATGAAACCAGACCCAGTAATAATTCCTGATATAGGTTTATTTAAAAATCCAGTACCAATTATATCTCCAGTAAAAAATCCAGTTGTACCACTTATATAATTTAATTCTATAGTTAAATAAGACCCGCTACTTGATGCATATTGAACAGCAAATGGTAATGTTTGATTATTCTGAATATTTTGATCGCCAGAAGGCAATACTGAAAAATTATAAAAAATTAATGAAACATATTGGTTTTGAACATCTAAATTAAAATTTACATCACCATAATTTGTATTTCTACAATT
>Ga0214923_10003955_pt1 | contig 18292 bp, 18 predicted proteins | sample LL1510_MetaG_FD_177993 | JGI IMG/M metagenome (GOLD analysis project Ga0214923, IMG submission 177993) | Freshwater microbial communities from Lake Lanier, Atlanta, Georgia, United States - LL-1510 | ecosystem: Environmental > Aquatic > Freshwater > Lake | place: USA: Georgia | collected... | reverse complement strand
AGAGTTCGGTTACGACACCCGAACTCTGCTGTCCCTAATGAATTGCATGACACTATCCGGCAAATGGGAATTGTTGCGGAAAATATCGCTAGAAAAGTAGCCACTGTGATTGAATCACGTAACACTTTACTTGCACTTGAAGTAGAAAAAGATGACGACGAGATGGATAAACTGCATCGTGAAGTGATTTCAGTTCTTACGGGTTCCTCTTGGAACAAGGGAGTGGATTCTGCCATTGATCTCACCTTGCTTGGACGTTACTACGAGCGATATGCCGATCACGCAGTATCTGTTGCTCGTCGTGTGTACTTCTTGGTGACCGGCGAATACGCACCTGCGTAAAAATCTCCACTCTTTAATTGCCGCTCGCTGTCTACTAGGCTATTGCCATGACTCATACGCCAACACCTGCGGATAAATTTACCTTTGGACTTTGGACTGTTGGTTGGCAAGCACGTGATCCATTTGGAGATCCAACAAGAGATGCACTTGATCCAGTTCGTTCAGTACACGAACTTGCCGCTAGAGGCGCCTATGGAGTTACTTTTCACGATGATGATGTCATTCCTTTCGGCTCCACTGACTCAGTCCGCCAAGGCCACATTGAGCGATTCAAAAAGGCTCTTGCAGATACTGGAATGAAAGTCCCAATGGCTACAACAAATTTGTTTAGCCATCCAGTATTTAAAGATGGGGCTCTTACAAGTAATGACAGAGATATACGACGTTTTGCCCTTCGAAAAGTAATGCGAAATTTAGATCTTGCGGCAGAGCTAGGGGCAAAAATCTATGTCTGTTGGGGTGGACGCGAAGGCGCAGAATCTGAAAGTTCTAAAGATGCCTATGTCGCGCTTGAGCGTTACAAAGAGGGTTTCAACGTATTAGGTCAATATGTAATCGACAAGGGATATGACATTAAGTTTGCAATTGAGCCCAAGCCAAATGAACCCCGCGGAGATATCTTCTTGCCAACTATCGGCCATGCACTTGGATTTATACAGATGCTAGATCACCCAGAATTGGTGGGATTGAATCCAGAAGTTGGCCATGAACAAATGGCAAATCTCAATTTTGTTCATGGTATTGCGCAAGCGCTTTGGCAGAAGAAGTTGTTCCATATCGACCTCAATGGACAACGTGGGCCAAAGTACGACCAAGATTTCGTCTTTGGTCATGGTGATCTCAAGAGCGCCTTCTTCTTGGTAGATCTGCTTGAGCGCTATCAATACTCAGGTCCCAAGCACTTTGACTACAAGCCAGTGCGGACGGACGATGATTCAGGAGTATGGGCATCTGCATCATCAAATATGAGGATGTATTTGATTCTCAAAGAACGCGCTGCAGCATATCGAAAAGACCCTCGCGTGATTGAAGCGATGAAAGCATCAAGTATTCCAGGTCTTTCTGAACCAACATTGGCGGCTGGCGAAACTTGGAAAGATTTGCACGATGATGATTTTGATCCAGAGATAGCCGGAAAACGTGGCTATGGCTATGAAATTCTCGACCAACTCGCGATGGAGCACCTCATGGGAGTTTCTGCTTAGTCTTAATACACTTCGCATGTGCGTTTAGGTGTGCTTGATGTTGGTTCCAACACTATTCATTTACAGGTAGTAGATGCCCATATAGGCGGACCACCAATCCCAAATTCTTCCTATAAGTCTGTAATTAAATTAACTGAGTATCTAGATGCTAATGGTGCAATCAGCGATGCTGGTATTTCTGCAATCACAGATTCAATTCAAAAGAATATGGCAGCTGCACAGCATTTAAATATTGATGAATTATTGGCATTTGCAACTTCCGCGATTCGAGAAGCTGTTAATTCGGATGAAGTTATTGCTCATGTGAATGAAGCCTGTGGCATTGACTTACAGGTTCTAACTGGAGAAGAGGAAGCGCGCTTTACATTCTTGGCAGCCCGGCGCTGGCTGGGATGGTCTGCAGGGGATTTACTTGTTCTCGACATTGGTGGTGGATCACTCGAAGTTGCACGCGGTTCCGAAGAAGATCCTAGCTTCAAATCTTCAATGCAACTTGGCGCCGGAAGACTTACTCGAAATTTCCTTAAAGGAGATCCATTTACAGCCAAATCATTGAAGTCTCTTGACGAGCACATCGAAGAACACCTAGAACCACTAACTCGCTCACTTGCAACATTCGAGAAAAATACCGCGACAGGAACAAGCAAAACTTTCAGGACACTAGCAAAATTGTCGCAATTTGCATATCCAAAAAATGGCCATTATTTGACTTTAGATTCAATCGAAACTGTCACACCTAAATTACAAGAGCTTTCTCTGGATGAAAGACGAGAGTTACCTGGAGTGTCCAATGAGCGAGCTCATCAATTAGTTGCTGGCGCCATGGTGGCAAGACAACTCATGCGAACGCTCAAATTACAAGAGATTCACATTTGCCCTTGGGCGCTGCGCGAGGGAATTGTGCTCCATCGCTTAGATTGGATTGAGCGCTAGTTACCTATAGGAAGATAATCGAGAGCGACAACTTCGCCCTTGATTCTATGGACAAGCCAAGCATCTCCAGGCTCGAGCTTGATAATTTCGTTATTTCTTAATTTTGAATTGAGGATACCCCTCAAGATAGTAGGAATTACAGGGTTATGGCTACAAATAAGAATATCTTTCTGATCCTGCTTGAGAGCATTTGTAAAGGTGATAGATTTTTCAGGATCTTCTTCAAAGATTTCTTCATTTATCTGAGTTGATTCCACAATCGTTATTCCTCGAGCTTGTGCGAGTTGAGTCACGGTCTGTACGCAGCGAGTAAAATCTGATGAGTAAATTTCTTCGATCCTAAATGGCTCGAGGTGATTAACCAATTGTTCAGCTTGCAAGAATCCCTTTTCACTTAATACACGGAGAGAATCGTGATCATCCCAATCTCCTCGATCTAGCGCTTTAGCGTGGCGCAAGATTATGAGCGTGTCTGTGGAACCACTTATCTCTAAAAATTTCTTTATGAGGTCTTTATCGGTCTGGTAAGTGGCCAGTTCAATTGCGTCATTTGGTTTATTCCAAACAAGTTCGGATACTTCCTTGTTGGGAATGAAGGTGGAATGACCAACACTTTCTGCAACCCAATATTTAACTCGTTTTTGGATGCCATTATCTGTGTACTCAACCGTAGCGAGATGGCGCGTAAATTCAGCCTTGATTCCAGTCTCTTCGAAAATCTCGCGGTAGGCGCAAGCGATGGCGGACTCACCGTCCTCTATTTTTCCTTTCGGTATAGTCCAGTCGTTATATCGAATCCGATGCACGAGTCCAATTTCAATTGAATCAGGAGACGATTGTCTCCAAAGCAGTGCACCAGCTGCTCTGATCATGCTTTGTTATGTCGATCTACGAAGTGATCTTGGAAATTTACCAAACGCTTTCCATCTAGGTCGAACGTTGTTCGATCCCAAGAATTATCGTCCTGCAATGTCCATGTTGAGTACTGATCAGAGAACGAATCATCGAGAATCCCTTTCAGTCTAAGTTTATGCTTATCATTTTCTATCCTGACTAAAGCCTCTACGCGACGATCTAGATTTCGATGCATCATATCGGCACTGCCGATGAAGTATTCCTCAGCACTATCATTCTTAAAATAGTAAATACGTGAATGCTCAAGAAATCTTCCCAAAATCGAACGAACTTTGATATTTTCTCGTTGAGCTTGAGAAGTAAATTTCAATGCACAAATGCCACGTACAACAATCTCAATTTTCACTCCAAATTCAGCAGCTTCGTACAAAGCTCCAATAATTTCTTCATCCAGAAGTGAATTTAACTTAAACCTGATCCATGCCGGTTTCCCATCTTGGTGATGGCGGATTTCACGACGAATTTTGGACAATAAACTATTTCTTAAACTGTGTGGTGCAACCAAGATACGCGTATATTCATGTTTGGTTGAATAACCAGATAGCTCATTAAATAATCGAGATAAATCATCTCCCAGTACTGGGTCTGAACTCAGTAAACCTAAGTCATCATAGAATCGCGCAGTCTTTGGGTTGTAATTTCCAGTACCAACGTGGCAATAGCGCGTTAACCCATTTCCTTCGTCTCGCACGACTAATGAAAGTTTGGCGTGGGTTTTTAACCCCATAAGTCCGTACACAACGTGCACACCAACTTCTTCCAGTTTTCTAGCCCAGCGAACGTTCGCCATCTCATCGAAACGCGCTCTAATTTCCACTACCGCCAGAACTTGTTTTCCGGCTTCGGCAGCCTCAATAAGCGCCTCAACAATGGGCGAATCACCAGAAGTTCTATACAGGGTTTGTTTAATTGCCAATACATGTGGATCTCGAGCAGCATATTCTAAGAAGCGGACAACGGAAGAGGTAAATGATTGATAAGGGTGATGGAGCAGAATTTCATTTTTTCGAAGTGCAGCGAAGAAGCTCTCGGGCGTTTCCGCCTCTCGAATTTCAGGGGAAATTTCGCTTCTAAAAGCTGGAAACTTTAGTTCAGGAAAATCTAAGTCAGCAATCTGACTCAGAGCCATCAAGTCCAAGGGGGAGTCATATTTGATGACGTCTTGTGGTTCTATTTCGAGCTCTCCCATCAATTCCTCTAGAAGCTCTCGTGCAATTACTTTATCTACTTCTAAGCGGACGGGAGGACCAAAACGTCGACGCGTCAATTCCTTTTCCATTGATTCAAGAAGATCTTCGCTCTCTTCTTCGTCAAGATCAAGATCTTGATTGCGGGTAACCCTAAAGAAAAAATGTTCTTTGATTTTTACTCCAGGAAATAACGCAGATAAATTCTCGACAATAAGATCATCAATCAAAACAAATCGATGCTTTGTAGAGTCAGAAGTACGGATAAATCTTGGCAAATTTGTAGGGATTTTTACGCGAGCGAATGAAATATCATGATCTTCGCTTGATTCAATATTTACGCCAATGTTAAGTGATAATCCAGAAATATAAGGGAAAGGATGTGAGGGATCTACAACAAGAGGTGTGAGAACCGGAAAAATCCTTGCATCATAATAATCTTTGAGACCATTTCTTTCATCATCAGTAAGTTGTTCTATCCTGGCAAATTCAATCCCGTATCGACTGAGTTCGGGAATTAATTCGTTTTTAAATAGTTCAGCTTGTCGGCTTACTAAATGTTGAGTGCGCTCTTGAATCATCCCGAGGAGTTCGAATGGTGTTAGTCCAGCACTGTTGATTGAGGAGATACCCCGCTGAATTTTTGCTTTAACTGAAGCAACTCGAACCATAAAGAATTCATCCAGATTTGATGAGAATATTGACAAGAAACGCACGCGCTCGAGCAGAGGAATGCTTTGATCTTCACTTAGTTCAAGAACTCGTGTATCGAAATCGAGCCAGCTCAGTTCACGATCCCTGTAAGGACTTGGCAACCCTTTCACGGTGTAATCATGCCTGCATAAGATGAACATTGGGTAATCCGATGGTTAAGTTGTTGGTTAAGCGGCCGTCTTTTCTAGCGCAATTCGTACACCAAAACCGATCAACGCAATTCCAGAGACTCTTTCGACCACCTTTTGGACCTTTGGATTCTTAAGGGTTTGCTTGGCAAAACCAGCTCCAAGAATGAGAAGAGAGAACCAGGTAAAGGTTAAGGCGTTGTGAATTGTTGCAAGGAGAAATCCTCCCACAACTGCTGGCAATTGATCTGGCAGAAATTGGGGAAGCACGGCAACGTAAAAAACGCCATTCTTTGGATTGCTCAAAGTAATAAAAAGTGCCCGGAAGAAAGTTTTAGCAAAGGTGCGCTTCTGCTCTGATTTTGCCGTAATAGTTTCTGTAGTGATGTGCTTTGAGTCGAGCCACATCTTGACTCCGAGATAGACTAAATAAATAGCTCCCATCCATTTCACTATCGTGTAAGCGATTTCGGATGCGATCAGAAGTGCGCTAATTCCTAGCGCTGCGGCAACACCCCAGATCCACACTCCACCGAGAATTCCAAAGAGCGTGGCATAGCCAGTACTGCGTCCACCGATGGCAACAGAGCGCAAAACTTGAGCAGTATCTAATCCAGGAAGGAGAGTGAGTAAGCCTGCAAGAATTGCAAAACTCACCAAATTTTCTAGCACGTGATGAGTTTACGTTAAGTGAGGCGGGTCGAGCTCGAACTGACGACGACCGAATTATGAGTTCGGAAGCGATGACTGGGAGTAACACGGTTGAGCGTGGTTGACGCAGTCACATCGAACAACTTAAGTTTCGATTTCATTCGAAAGTAGCCTCTGTTGGGTGAGCAAGTGCACGAAAAGTGCACGGACACAGTCGATCCCTGTCTCCGGCTTATAGGGCGACTCTTCCTATTTCAGTAGATAGTTTTAGTGATACCTTTTCGTTAGCCGGAAGGAAATAATGTTAAAGGAAACTAAAGCTCGCACTCCATATATCGTCACTCTTCTGGCAATCCTTGTCGGGATTCTTGCGAAGCTTTCCTTAACTACTGGTGAGCTTTTACCTGGACGTGATGGTCCCTATTATTGGGTTCAAGTGCGATCACTATTAAATAACTCCACTTTGGCTTTTTCAGATCTACCTTTAGTCTTTTGGGTGCAAGCTTTTTTTGCGAAAATCTTGGGTAATGTTCAGATGGCAGTCCGCATCTCGGATGCGGTGCTTCCAGCGATATCAGCCATTCCGATATTCTTGATATCTCGAAAGTACGAAAAACCATGGCTTTCTGTGGTGGCTATTCCCTTTGTTTTGCTTCACCCAATACAGCTGTACTTCTTCACTGGAGATTTCTTAAAAAATGAAGCAGCAATACCTTTGGTTTTCTTTTTAGCATGGGTGCTTTTAACTATAAAGGACCATTCTAAAGTATTTACAACTCTTGGCCTAGCGGCAATTTTTTTAATGATTGCTCTCTCCCATTTTGGAACCCTTTTACTTGCCGTGCTTATTTTTGTATTGTGGGTTTTTGCTCAATGCCGATCAGTTGAATTGAAGCTGATTTTTAAGAGTTTAGGTTTGATACTTCTAATTTCGGGACTGGCCTTAATTTCCTTAGCTCTTCTTGCGCCAAGTAGATATCAACGACTTATTGCGGTAATGACCTCGCCCGAAATTGCATTTGCGAGCCCTCGCTGGGAATCGATAATAAATGGGCGTTCAAGTTCAATTATGGTTGTAACGATTGTTTTGGGGCAAGTATGGAGCGTATTTCTTGCCTTAATGGTGAGGATTGATCGTCGCAGATTTCAGTTCTCAGAAATTTCACTCTTACTCTCCACTCTTATCTCATCATTCATTCTTTCATCACCACTCTTTGGAATGGAATGGTCCGATAGATTTGTTGCTCTTTCATTTGTGCCACTTAGTATTGCTTCGCTTATCATTTTAGGTAGAACCAACAAACTTAAATACAAGCTCCCAATTTGGATCCTAGTCGGAGTAACACTTCTTTCCTCTGTATACTTTAGTCAGAGTAAAAAAACAGCTATATTCACGCAAAAGCAGTACCAAGATTTGAAGGCATTATCTGCAGAGATTAAATTCCCAGACGGTTCAGTTATCGCTGCATTTCATGGATTAGAATTTCTTGCCGCATGGGAGTTTAATTCTAAGGTTGTAGTTGAAGACTATTATGAGAGAGCCGATTTGAGCTCGTATAAATCAATTTATAGAATTAGATTCGTTTATCCAGATGAAAAACTTGGGACCACAGACTCAAGCACCTCAAAGGAGGGCAAGCCCAAAGATAAACCAGTTGTAGGCAAAGAACCGATAACAATCATCGATAAAAGCGATAAGCGAGATGTTATTCCTGCGAGACCAGGCTTAGCCAATCCACCGATTTCTTCTGGTGAAGCAGTGGTACAGAATCAGAGTTTCATAATTTTTAAGTTGCGATAGATCCGGCTTTTAGGGCGACTCTTCTTTACCTTGATGGAAGCGAGCAAATTTGTTTGGCGCTCAGTGTTCGGCAAGAGTGAGGCGGGTCGGGCTCGAACCGACGACGACCGAATTATGAGTTCGGGGCTCTAACCAACTGAGCTACCGCCTCGTCCCGACCAATCTTACGGCTTTTGCTCATTAGGATGACTCCATGATTCATCTGAGCCAGAGCCGCTCATCAATAATCTTCGAAAAAGATGGAGATTCACTTTCAATTCTTTATTGGGGAAAGAAAATTGGTGCGCTGGATGCTGGCGCTGAAAAGGCAATCAATGCAGCGCTCACGAAGGCAGCGCCTCACGGTGGTCTTGATACGCCTATAGGAAATCTAGTTTTGCGCGAACATTCGCGTGGTTGGAGCGGACACCCTGCAGTACGTGGCCATCGCAGTGGAGTGAGCGCTTCTAATTCTTTTGCCTTATCAAACCTTGATCATAAAGATCACTCATTAATTGCACGGTTTGAAGATTCATTAGCTCATTTGACACTTACTCTGACATATTCGCTTAACGAATTTGATGTACTACACATCGATGCAGAGATCACAAATGTAGGTGCGGGAGATTATTACCTCGAGCATTTTCTCTATTGGTTGCCGCTTGCAGAACAAGCAGATGAGGTTCTTGATTTTTATGGACATTGGACTAAAGAGAGACAACCGCAGCGACGCCCAATTGGTTATGGACTCACAACACGGGAAGGCTTTGAAGGTCGGTCTGGCCATGATTACACAATTACTCAAGTAGCACTAAATCACAATACTGGTTTTCGCCATGGCGAAGCGTGGTCACTGGGCATGGCCTGGAGCGGTAATAACATCGCACATGTTGAAAGATTGATTGATGGTCATAAATCAATTGGTGCAGGCGAATATTTACTGCCCGGTGAAATTATTTTGAAGCAAGGCGAGAGCTATAAAGCACCACGCGCCATAGCCACATTTAGCGATCGTGGTCTTGATGGCATAACGAATAACCACTATTCCTGGATTAGATCGCGCAGCAACCACATCACCAAGAAGAAGCCACGTCCACTGACTTTAAATATGTGGGAAGCGGTTTATTTCAATCACGATGAAGCAGGTATTCGAAAGATTGTAGATATCGCCGCCGAAATCGGGGTTGAACGTGTCGTGCTTGATGATGGTTGGTTTGGATCTCGACGCAATGACAAGTCGGGTCTAGGGGATTGGGTTGTCTCCAAAGAAGCATGGCCACACGGTTTGCAACCCATCATCAAATACATCAACGATAAGGGAATCGAATTTGGCCTCTGGTTTGAAGGAGAGATGGTCAATCGTGATTCTGATATCTATCGCGCGCACCCAGATTGGATTCTGCAAGAACCAGGTCGTATTCCTGTTGAAGGTCGTACCCAGCAAGTTCTCGACTTAACAAAGTCTGGCGCCTACAACCATGTTTTAGAGCAAATCGATGCGGTCCTTACTGAAAACAATATTGCGTACATCAAATGGGATCACAATCGCCATCTCACGGATCCAATTTCTAATGGGCGACCTGTTGTTCGTGAGCAAACCCTTGCGCTCTATCGACTCTTTGATGAGTTAAAACGTCGCCACCCAGGACTTGAAATTGAGTCGTGCTCTTCAGGTGGTGGGCGTGTTGATCTTGGAATGATCGAACATGCAGATCGATTCTGGACCTCCGATCAAAATGATGCGCTAGAACGTCAGCAGATTCAACGTTGGACAGGGCTCGTTATTCCTCCTGAATTTCTTGGTACTCACGTGGGACCAACTGTGGGACACCAAACTCATCGCACTCACTCAATTAGCTTCCGAGTTATTAATGCGCTCTTTGGTCATGCCGGAATTGAATGGAATATTTGCGAAGCAAGTGACCACGAAATCAAAGTTTTGAAAGATTATGTTGCTTTCTATAAGAAGCATCGCAATCTCTTGCATTCAGGCGCAGTCGTTCGAAGCGATGAGATTGTTGGAAATGCGTATTTGTATGGAACTGTGGCTCAGGATAAATCAGAAGCAATTTTTACCTATATGCAATTAGCGACGCTTGATACTCGCGGCCCATTACTTGCTACTTTTGATGGACTTGATAAAGAGCGCCGCTATGAATTAACAGTTGTGGAAGAACTCAGTGCAGATGATTTCACCCAAAAGAGTGGACCAGGATGGTGGCCACGCATTGAAATGACTGGTGATCAATTTGCTCACATCGGAGTCCAACTACCAGTCATGAAACCTGAGAGCGGATTGCTTTTTCACTTTCGTGCAAAGTAGGAGTAGCATCAAGTAAGTCCAGTCAACGTCGACTATAGGAGCTTATTGTGCTTGTCGGTATTCCCAAAGAAGTTAAAAACAACGAATTTAGAGTTTCAACAACACCGGCAGGAGTTCACTCACTTGTCATTGCGGGACATACCGTCTTCGTAGAGAAAAATGCTGGCTTAGGTTCTGCTATCTCCGATGGTGATTATGTAAAAGCTGGCGCAACCATTCTTGATACAGCAGATGAAGTCTGGGCGAAGTCCGAGATGATCATCAAGGTGAAAGAACCTATCGCAGAGGAATATCCACGTATGCGTCGTGGGCAAATACTCTTTACCTACCTGCATCTAGCTGCTTCACGCGAATGTACTGATGCAATTGTTCAATCTGGAATCACTGCTATTGCATATGAAACAGTTGAAGTAAATCGCTTCCTTCCCTTGCTTGCACCGATGTCTGAAGTTGCCGGCCGTATGTCGATTCAAGTTGGAGCAGCTGCGCTACAGCGTCCAAATGGTGGCCGTGGTGTTCTGCTCGGCGGAGTTCCTGGAGTTGCACCGGGCAAAGTAGTCATTCTTGGTGGAGGCAGCGTGGGAGTTTCTGCAGCTGCAATGGCGCTCGGACTCCGCGCTGATGTCACATTGCTTGATATTAATCTCAAACGCCTTGGCGAAATCGATGAGATGTTCCACGGTCAAGTTAAGACAATCGCTTCTTCTCCATATTCCATTGAAGAACAATGCTTACAAGCAGATTTAGTAGTTGGTGGAGTTCTTATTCCTGGTGCTGCTGCTCCAAAACTTGTCACAGATGCGATGGTTGCCAAGATGAAGCCAGGCTCGGTGCTGGTTGACGTAGCAATAGATCAGGGTGGTTGTTTTGAAGGATCAAAACCAACCACACATGCTGATCCGACCTTTAAGGTGCATAACTCGCTCTACTACTGCGTTGCAAATATGCCAGGGGCGGTTCCAGCAACTTCAACTGCGGCGTTATCCAATGCAACATTGAAGTATTCACTTGCAATTGCAAATAAAGGTTGGCAGAAAGCTCTTGAAGATGATGTGGGATTAGCTGCAGGACTTAATGTGCATGAAGGAAAAATCATGTATGCAGCAGTTGCTGCCGCGCATGGTTACTGAGGTTTGTGGCGCTGGAATCCTTTACGTCCCCAGACTTCCCATAGCCCCATCACGCTGAGCAAAAGCGCAAAACCAAAGAGCACATCTTCTGCAGGTGCAGAGAAGAAACGCACTCCGATGATCGCATTGGGGTCATACATCACAATGTTGCGCGATGTCAGCCACCAGTTAGTCAGGAACTGAAAGGGCAAAATAATTGCGTATGAAGTCCAGAATGCTGGCCTTGTCAGCATCGATGTTTTAAAGATAAAGAGGTCGACCATAACCGCAATGGAAAATGCGATGATGGCAATATCTGAATAAATCATTCGCCGAATTCATCCTTTCTCCAGTGTGGTTTAACGGTTGTTACTCCTTCAATCGTAAAGATCGCCGCCATTGGAATGACCATAAAGAAGAGATACTCTTCAAGGGGAATATTGAAGGGTCCATAAATTCCTAATATTTGCTCGCGATCAAAGAACCAGTGGCCTTGTGCAATGGCGTAGGCATCCCACGCCAAGAAGAAGATGCTGATCGGAAGAACGCTGAGCGCAACGCGCTTTATGCGGCGAAGGACTCCGGTCTTGAGATAGATCTCAAGCCATGCTGACCCACAAAAGGTAAATATCAGCATCGCCATATATGACCACTGCTTCATATCGGAATTTTGGCATAGAGATGAGCGAAACTTGCTACTGTGGCGTTTGTGGACACGGCACATCTGCGCGTTTTCTCTGCAGTGCGCACATTCTCTAGTAGCGCAGTAGCGCTTACCATCGTGCTCTCAATTCTTTTTTCTTCTTGGTTTGGATCTGATTCACTCAATTGGCAAGTGGCGCTCGCAGTGATTGCACTAGCTATTGGCATACCTCATGGTGCACTCGACCACTTAGTCACGCTGCCAAAAGCTCAGCCCATCAGAATGGCGCTCTTTATCGCACTCTATGTTGCAGTTGCGCTGGCAGCGATCTGGGCGATTCTGCGCTGGAACGTGTGGGGATTTATTGCAGTAGTTGTCATGAGCGCAACTCATTTTGGAATCGGCGATAGCGCATTTATCTCAGAATTGAATCGCTTACAAAAATCTACCGCAAAGCAAATACCGGTGTGGGCATATGCCAGTGCTGCGGGAGCGTTGCCTGTCGTTATTCCGCTCGTTAATTCTAAGAGCACAGCTGCCCTTGAAAAAGTTAATGAGAACTTGATTGATTGGCACCACGGATTTACCGCTGAATTGCAATTGTTGGTCGCGGCGATTGCAACACTTTCAATTCTGGTACTTGTTTCTCGTATGCGGTATAGAGATGTTCTTGACCTTGCGCTGCTTGCTGCGCTCGCATCAGTAGCACCTCCGCTCGTTGCCTTTGCGGTGTATTTCGGATGTTGGCATGCCATGCGCCATACCGCTCGACTTTCATCACTCCTTCCTTCTTCACATGCAGCATATGAAGCAAATAAACCGTTGCGTGCATTTCAGAAAGCCGTCATCCCAGGGCTCCCTGCTCTCTTTGGAACCTTGATCTTTGTTTTACTTCTCGCTGGATTTTCACGAGATAACATCTCAGATTCATTCTTGTGGTTGACCTTAGTCACAATCTGGGCCCTTACAGTTCCTCACATGATTGTCACAGCGAAACTCGACCGCGCGGCTCTGCGCAGTTAACTGCTTAGCCATTTAGGCTCTCCTCATGTTTCGCAAAGTATTAATTCTGATTGTGCTCGCCGCGACAATGCCAAGCGCCCAAGCTGCACCAATTTATGTATTTCCGGTGGCAAATTGTGAAGTCAATTATGCCCGGGCACATCATGATTATCCGGCGACCGATATTTTGGCAAAAGCTGGATGCAAATTTGTAGCGCCAATTAATGGTGTAGTTAACGAAGTTAATCGTGTCGATAGATGGAGTGGAAAAACTAATTTAGGAATAGATCGTGGCGGACTTTATGTATCCATCATTGGTGAAGATGGAGTCCGGTACTACGGTTCACATTTACGCAGTATCCCCGCAACGATCGTGCCCGGTTTAAATGTCCTAGCCGGGCAGGAGCTAGGTTCTATTGGAAGCACAGGAAGCGCGCGAGGAACCGCACCTCATCTTCATTTCGGAATTTCTTGGCCAACACCTGAAAACATTTGGTGGGTGCGACGTGGCGCTGTATTGCCATGGAAATATTTAGATGCGTGGAAAAAAGGAAAAGATTTGTCGCCAGTAAAAGCGGTTAATGCTGCTCTTGCTAAAGTCGGGGAAATTCCACCAGTTCCAAAGAAGTAAAAAATAAGGCCCGCTCAATTTCTTGAGCGGGCCTTATTTATAAGTGTTGATTAGTTAGCAGTTACTGCGTCAGCCTGTGGGCCCTTTGGACCTTGGACGACTTCAAATGAAACTGACTGACCCTCTTCAAGAGACTTGTATCCGTTTCCTTGGATAGCTGAGTAGTGAACGAATACATCTTGTCCGCCACCATCAACTGCAATGAAACCGAAACCCTTTTCAGAGTTGAACCACTTAACTGTGCCTGTTGCCATATTTTTTTACTATTCCTTCGATATGTGGGGAGTTCGAGAATTCCTCGGACCCCAGTCTTCGTCTTGCATTCAGCCATACCGAGTAAAGATGTAGATCTAACAACGGGTACTGATAAAGCGTCCGACTAGGGCCAAGCGTACCTGCTACCACCGCGTACTCCTATTTCAAGAAGTGTTACATCGAGCCAAATCACGCTCAAAATATCTCCAAATATCTGCAAATATGAGGTGAAAACTCTCGGATTCCAAAAGTTCGCCAAAAGTTGTATAAATAAGGCACTCACTAGCAGTTGCAGTTGTGGATCGGGGAAGGTCGCACAAAACGCACCTTGCTAGGAGCTCTACATGAAACACCTTCAGATGAAGGGCCACGTTGCCATTCATTCGGCACCGTCTGCCCTGCGCCAACATATTGAATGGGGGCTGAACACAATTTTGGGTTCGCCGCAGAATTTCAGTTGGCGTGAACAACCACTTGCTGCCGGCACATCACGTACTGCCATAGATTTTCATGCACCAATTGGAACAGCAGCAAAGATTGCAACGGCGCTAAAAAATTGGCACTACTTACGTTTTGAAGTTCACGAACTCGGAGCAAGCGGCGGTGATGTGTATCGCTGCACACCAGAACTTGGAATTCATAGGGCATCACTCGATGGAGCTGGAAATATCGTGATTAATGAGAATCAAATTAACAAAGCGCTGGCAGCTTTTGATGAAGCAGAAGTTCGCGAAAATTTTGAATATGTACTAGGTAAGCCGTGGGATGTTGCGCTTGAACCATTTCGTGGAGTGGATTTGCAGGAAGTTGCGAAATTTAGAATTACAGCGATTTAAAGGCGAGAACTACGTTATGACCACCGAAGCCGAAAGAATCATTGAGCGCCGCAATATCTCCCTGCGGTAATTCACGCGGTGTATCGCGCACAACATCAATGGTGACAGCAGGATCCAGATTTTCAATGTTGATTGTTGGTGGAGCTAAGCGATCGTGAAGTGCTTTTACAATAAAAACAGATTCAATCGCACCCGCACCACCTAAAAGGTGCCCAGTCATCGATTTGGTTGCTGAGACTGCTACATGGTCAGCATCATTACCTAGCGCCTTTCGCAGCGCATTTGCCTCTGCGACATCGCCAGCGGGAGTTGATGTTGCATGGGCATTCAGATGCACAATGTCTTTTGTTGATAAGCCAGCAGCAGCGAGTGCGAATTTAATTGCTCGCTGCACACCTTCACCATCAGGATCAGGAGCTGCAATGTGATAACCATCAGAGGTAAGACCTTGACCACCAACTTCACAATAAATTTTGGCGCCACGTGCTTTGGCGGATTCGTATTCTTCAAGAATTAAAATTCCGCCACCTTCACCAAGTACAAAGCCATCGCGATCTACATCGTATGGACGAGAAGCTCTTTCGGGAGCATCGTTTCGAGTCGAGAGCGCTTTCATGGATGCAAAACCAGCCATCGGAAGTTGGTGAATCGCTGCTTCAACGCCGCCGGTGACAATAATGTCGGCGCGATTATTTTTAATCATCTCGTAGGCATAACCAATTGCTTCAGCGCCTGATGCGCAGGCACTGACTGGAGTGTGCACACCGGCCTTCGCTTTAAGTTCGAGCCCGACATTTGCTGCAGGTCCGTTAGGCATCAACATCGGAACTGTATGTGGGCTAACGCTACGAGCGCCCTTTTCTTTCAAGATATCAAATTGATCTAAGAGAGTGATGACGCCGCCGATTCCAGATGCAATCACAACTCCCAAACGATCTTTTGGAATGTCATCGGGTGATCCAGCATCTTTCCACGCTTCACGAGATGCAATCAGTGCAAATTGTTCTGAACGATCGAGTCTGCGCATTTCAACGCGCTCCATCTGATCGGCAGGTTCAACTGCCACACGGGCAGCAAAATGTACGGGAAGATTTTCACGCCAATCTTCGGTAAGTAAGCGGACTCCACTCTTTCCAGCAAGGAGCGCACTCCATGTTGTGGGCACGTCACCACCGATTGGAGTTGTGGCTCCTAATCCGGTGACTACAACACGACGAGCGGTCATAGGTAAAAGTGGGTGAAGTTAAGCGGCAGCGTTAACGATGAAATTCACTGCATCTTCAACGGTTGCAAGATCAGTTACTTTGTCATCAGGAATTTTGACTCCAAAACGCTCTTCACATGCGACGACGACCTCAACCATGCTCAATGAATCGACTTCAAGATCATCTGTGAAGTTCTTATTGAGTTCGATGGATGCAGCTGGAATACCTGCAACTTCTTCAACGATTTCTTTGATTCCTGCAAGTACATCTGCTTGTGACAGCGCCATTGTGTTTCCTTTTCTTGATTTATTGCTTACCCACGCAGTTCTGCGCGTAGAGCGTAATTGTCTATGAGATTTGACCTTACTTTCCAGTAAACGGGGGAGTAACTCGAAAAAATTTAGGCTTTTTCGGGCAATCTCACAACTTGCCCCGCATAAACGAGACCTGCGCCATATCCAATGAGCAAGGCTAGTTTGCCGTGCAATTGCGGGTGCTGGGCAAGCAGCGCATCCATTGCAAGTGGAATCGATGCAGCAGATGTATTTCCATTTGTGCGAATGTCATCTGCAATGATCACTGAATCAGGCATCTTCATCTCTTTAGCCATAGTTTCAATGATGCGCATATTTGCTTGGTGCGGAATGAATGCATCGATGTCGTTGACTGTTAATCCTGCGGAATCAAGTGCTTTCAGTGCAGCTTTCCCCATAGAAAATACCGCCCAGCGAAATACTTTCTGACCTTCTTGATAAATATTGGGCCACTTTCCGCCAGCCTTTGTTAATTGTGTTTCAGTATCGCGAATATCAACCCATGAAGGGTTCATCAAAATTGCATCGCGGCTATCTGCATCTGAACCCCACTCAACTGGGCCAATACCTGCTTCAGCAGATGGACCAATCACCACTGCGCCAGCACCATCTGCAAAGATAAAAGCAGTAGCGCGATCATTGGGATCTGTGAAATCTGAAATCTTTTCTGCGCCGATAACGAGCACATGTGTAGAGCTACCTGACTTAATGAAATCATGGGCCATCGCAACGCCATATGAAAATCCAGCGCATGCTGCATTGATATCAAAGGCGGCTGCTTTGGGGTGTCCGAGTCGCTGCAGCAGCGCGGTTGCTGCAGAAGGCGCCTGGAATGGAAAGGTAATTGTTGCAACGATGACTGTGTCGATATCGGTAATAGATAATTTCGCTTTTTTCAGCGCATCCTCTGCCGCAGCAGTTGCCATATCCAGAACTGATTCACCAGGCTCAGCCACGCGTCGTGTTTCAATTCCGGTGCGCTGTTGAATCCATTCGTCGCTTGAATCAATACGATCGACAATCTCTGAATTAGGAACAATTCTTTGTGGGCGATAAGAACCAACTGCGAGGATCCGACTTTCGCTTCCCGCTTTTGTGCCGATGACTTTAGCCACTACGCGCCTCCATGCTCTTTCGCAAATTCACGTGCTGCATCTAGATCAGCAGGAGATTTGAAAGCAAACTGCGCAATTGTAGGAACTGCGCGTTTGATTAATCCAGTAAGCGTGCCGGCAGGTGCAACTTCAATAACGCCCGTGACTCCACTTTTTTGTAATTGCTCCATACATAGATCCCACCGAACTGGATTAGCTATCTGATTCACGATCAGATCAAGTGTTTCGCGGCCATCGTTGACGATATTGCCCGCCTTGTTGGAAATGATCGGAGAGCGCGGAGTGTGAACATCGAGCGCAGCCGCGATTTCACGGAGCGGTGCAGCAGCAGGTTCCATTTGCGATGTATGAAATGCACCAGCCACAGCGAGTGGGCGCACACGAGCACCTTCGGGTGCTAATTGTGAAAGTGCGGCTAAAGAGCCTGCTGCAACGATTTGCCCGCCGCCATTGTCATTGGCTGCAACTAAATTTAGATCTGAAATTGCTTTCAAAACGGTATTGCGATCGCCACCTAATACAGCAGCCATTCCACCTTCTGTGAGGGCAGCAGCTTTCGCCATTTCACGCCCGCGCGCTCGTACTAAATTCATCGCATCGACATCTGAAATAACTCCAGCAATGGCAGCAGCAGAAATTTCTCCAACTGAGTGTCCTGCAACAAAGGCAGCGTTTTTAATCGATAAAGCGTGCGCACTCAGCAAACTTGTGGCGACGATGAGTGGTTGAGCATAGGCCGTATCTTTAATCTCTTCAGCATCAGCGCTGACTCCTAAATGCTCAAGATCTAAATCAATCGCAGCAGAGTAAGAATCAAGCAACTTCTTTAATTCAGGGTCTGCGAGCCACGGAGTAAGCATCCCGGGAGTCTGTGAACCTTGACCAGGGGCAAGAAGTGCGAGCACGGTTTTAACTATATGGGATTACGAACGAGTAACTAGCCACACTTGCGCACAATGTGATGCAACATTCACCTTTGAGGCAGGTAATTGAATGATGGGTAC
>Ga0214923_10003954_pt1 | contig 18293 bp, 13 predicted proteins | sample LL1510_MetaG_FD_177993 | JGI IMG/M metagenome (GOLD analysis project Ga0214923, IMG submission 177993) | Freshwater microbial communities from Lake Lanier, Atlanta, Georgia, United States - LL-1510 | ecosystem: Environmental > Aquatic > Freshwater > Lake | place: USA: Georgia | collected... | reverse complement strand
GAATATGTAAAGGGATATCTTTATGGCGCCATTTCAAATAATATTGTTTCGTTGAATCCTGGGCAAAATTATGCTAATAACGAAAAACTTATTTTCTCTGGAGGATTTCCAAGTATAACCGCTCAAGGATATATTACTACAGACGCTAATGGTTCAATTGTTTCTACAACTCTTACTAACTCCGGTTCTGGGTATGACGTTGTACCTAAAATTTCTATCCAAACCGAAAATGGTTCTGGTGGTTCTTTAGTTTGTAGTTTGAATTCGTTTAACATTACTTCTGAAATTACAGGTAAAGTGACATTAAAAGGTTCCGGTAAAGGTAGAGGTTATTGGCTAAACAATCAAGGTTTCTTGAATTCAAATAAATATATCCAAGATAGTTATTATTATCAAGATTATTCTTATGAAATTCAAGTTGCCAGAACTCTAGATAAATACAAAAATATTCTATATAACACTTTTCATTCTTCTGGTTCTGAGTTATTTGGTAAATTTTTGTTAGTTAATATAGAAGAAGAATTTTTAGGTATATTGGAAGAGCCGACGGCGGCGGATATTTTGCCTATTGGATATCAGTTTTTATGTTCCAGCGGAATATTACACTGCGATTCTTCTACTACGACAGATAGAATTTCTTAATAAGGGGATAAACATTGGCACAAGCAATTGTTAACGTAGGTTCGGCGCCAAACGATGGAACTGGTGATACCGTACGAAACGGTATGATCAAAATTAATGCTAATTTTACAGAAATTTATACCACTTACATAGCTTCTGGTATGATTACGGTTGGTAACTCTACTGTAAATTCTTCTGTATCTAATGCAGTTGGTTTTTATTATGGTAATTCTACTGCTGTTTTTACTGCTAATAATAGCCTTCTTAATTTAGCAAATAGTCTAATCGTCAATTCAACCCTTATTAACGCTTCAGCCAATTTAAATGTTGGCGGTACTGCAAATGTTGCTAATTACCTATTCGTAAATTCTACTGTATTAACTGTTAATGGCTCGGCCAACGCCGCATCTTTTACTGTTGGATCTAACCTTGTTGGTAATGCTACAGGATTATACCACACAGGAGTAATTAATGCAGCCTCTCATACTGTCGGCACTAACCTTATTGGGAATAGCACTGGCTTGTACCATACAGGAACGATCAATTCTGCATCGTACACTGTTGGCTCTAATCTCATTGCTAATTCTACTGGAGTATATCATACAGGAGTTGTAAACGCTGCTTCGCATACTGTTGGTGCTAACACAATCGCAAACTCTACAGGTGTTTATACTGTAACAGTGAATTCATCTATCCTGCAGGTTGGTGGAAAACTTGTAGTCAATAGTAGCCAATTCTCATTCGGCGACGCTCTTCCAGTTGAAGCTAACGGAGCTCTCGGTACAGCCGGACAGTATCTAACATCAGACGGTGGTTCAAAGGTTTATTGGTCTTCTCCAGGCGTTGCCTCTGTTAATACAGCTGGTTATTTCGTTTGGTCAAACACTCATATATTCAATAAAGATATACAAGCAAATAGCATTTCCGTCACAAATTTTGTCGTAAATTCTTCTGGTATGAAAATACCAAATACAATATTCGTAGAAGCTAATGGCACTACAGGTTCTGCAGGTCAGTTATTAACTTCTAATGGATCGACTGTGTATTGGTCCACCGTTCCAGGCGTAAACACAAATGCATTTTATTCTTGGGCGAATGCGGCCACATTTACAGGAAATACTACTTTTTCTGCTAATGTTATTACAAACACTAATTTTTATATTCTCGGACCGACTTACGTTTCAAATATTTCTTCTTTTGCAGCAAATGTAACAATAACTAATACTGCGACTGTTAACGTTTATGGAAGGTTTGAATTTAATAATACTGTAACTTTCAATGCAAATGTTACTATACCATCGATCGTATCAAACGTTTCTTTCGCTAATACCATTTCTGTTACTGGCGCTGTCACTTTATCCAATACAGCAAATATTGCTGGTAATTTAAATGTTACAGGTAACTCTAATTTTACTGGAGTTGTTAATTGTAATGGAGTATCTACAAATTTTAATTCGAACACTAGTTTCAGTGGTACAATAAGCGTTGCTTCGGCTAATATTCTTTCTCAAACTCTAACAGACTCTTCTACAATTTCTTGGGATACTTCTTCTGGACAAATAGCTACTGTAACTCTTGGTGGAAACAGAACTATGGCGGCGCCAAGTAATTTAAAAATAGGTAATTATATTTTACATGTTATTCAAGATTCAATAGGCAGCAGAACTATTAGTTGGAATTCTGTATTTAAATGGCCAGCTGGTATTGCTCCTGTTCTTACTACAAATGCAAATTCTAGGGATGTTATTATGTTTATGTCTGATGGAACTAATATGTATGGTTCATATCTAACGGATGTTAAATAATGGGTAAACTTACGCCTTCTTTCAAGAAAACATTTTTTGACGAAATTGTTGATAATATTGCATCAAACACATCGCATTATTATGCATTTGCTGCTGGCGCTCAACCGTGGCCAGGAGAAACTCCTTCTGTGGCTAATACTGAGTATGAAGAATATTTTATTAACAATTGGGAAATGATGTTTGGTAAGAAATTAACTTCTAATAATTTTGCTACAATCGTTAAAAAATATGTTTGGAATGCTAATACAGTTTATGATAGATACGATAATACTATAGATTTATCAAATAGTATGTTTTATGTCATTGCTCCTCCTTTGGCGATCGGCGGTGCATATCATTTTTATAAATGTATTGATAATGCTAATGGAGCTGTTTCTATAAAAAACCCAGCTTCTATTGGAACTCCAACCCAATCAACTACTTTTCAGACTACTGAAGATGGGTATAAATGGAGATATCTGACTTCTGTTTCTACTGAAGATTTTGATAGATTTTCCACCACATATTATTGCCCAATATATCCTAACACTACTATTCAAGCTTCTTCTTTAATTTATTCTGGCGTCGAAACAGTTGTTGTTAGTTCTGGCGGTTCTGGGTATGAGACATATCATAACGGAACCATTCAAGGTATAACTAATACTACAGCCCTAGTCATTGAATCAGATGCTTCTGTTAATCCAGGAAACTATGTAAACAATAGTATTTACATTTATAGTTCAAGTAATAATTCTTATCAAATTTTTGGTATTGTAGATTATACAGTTAATGGCCCAGTAAAAACAGTAATTCTTGATTCACCAGCAAATACTTCTGCTATTTCAGCTGGAGCTTCTTTGTATAAAATTTCGCCAATGGTTGTTTTTACTAGTGATACAGCTAGTGGTAATAATCCAACAGCTTATACAGTAGTTAATTCTGTAACAAATTCTATAGCTAGTGTTGTAGTTTTAGATAAAGGTTCTTCTATTACTTGGGCGAATGCCGTAGTTGTAAGTAATTCCACTTATGGTTCTGGTGCTGTTGTTTATCCTATTGTTCCTCCACCAGGAGGTCATGGTAGAGAACCTGCAGTAGAATTGGAAATGCAAGGAATATCTGTTTCTTTTACGTTTGCTAATACAGAATCAAACACTATTTCTTCAAATGTCTCATATAACAAAATTGGATTAATGAAAAATCCTGCTATATTGATAGCAAACAATCAGTCAAAAGGCTCAAGATATGGTTCTAATACGTTTAGTCAGATCCAGATCGCAAATTGTTCACCAGCACACACTTTCTCTAATGCTGATGTGATTATCGGCGCAAATAGTTCTGCAAGGGCCATTGTTGTTTGGTCTAATGGTTCTGTGGTTCATTACGTTGGGGATAAATACTTCATCGATGGCGAATCTATAAAAGACAGTAATAATCAGGTTGTAACAACATTTGCAATTCAAGATAGAGGTGACATCTTCGTCGAAGACATGTATCCTCTTTATATACAGAACATAAATAATACAGTTAGGTCGAATACTCAGTCTGAAACTTTTAGACTAGTTATCAAATTATAAAATAGGGTTAGCAAAATATGCCTTTAGAAACTGATTTCAATACTTCTCCTTATTTCGACGATTATGACGAAAATAAAAAGTATTATAGAATTCTCTTCAGACCAACTGCTGCAGTTCAGGCTAGAGAGCTTACCCAGATTCAGACTATGCTTCAAAACCAAATTGATAAATTTGGTAATAGAATTTTAACTGACGGTAGTGTTGTTAGTGGTTGTTCTCCAACTACAATTAAAAGTTTCGATTTCGTTCGCGTAGCTGATAATTTCACGGCTAATGCTAATGGTGTATTTGCGGCTGTCAATAATCAATGCCTATTGGTTGGTCAGACTTCAAATGTTCGAGCTGTTCCTTTAGTTACAACTGAAGGTTTAGAAGTCAATTATCCAGACACAAATCGTTTTCATTTAAAATACTTAAACACTGGTATCAATGGAAACACCACATTTGCCAACGGCGAACTTATTAGAATTTATGATGAAAATCAATCTAAACTTGGAACTATAGATTCTAATAATTTCATTAATTCAATATATGTTATTTCTACTAATGGTTCTATTAATGCTGTTGGTAAAGGCTATGGATTAACTATCGAAGAAGGTTGGTGTTTTCAAAAAGGTTTTTTTCAAAAAGTTGACGGTCAAACTATTGTTGTTAGTGATTACGAAACAAATGTAGCAAATTATGTTGTTGGTTTCGAAACCACGGAATCTATTGTAACTGAAAACGAAGACGAGAGCTTATTAGATAACGCTCTTGGTTATACAAATGAAAACGCTCCTGGCGCTCATCGTTTAAAATTAACACCATCATTAATTTCAAGATTAAGAACTGATGTTGCTAATAATGAAGCATTTTTCATTGTATTCGAATTTTCTAATATAACTAACGATATTATTCTTAATAGAGAAGCTGACCCGTATTCAGTTCTTGGTGATTATCTAAACACAAGAACTTATGAAGAATCTGGCGATTATGTAATCAAGCCATTTCAGGTTGAAGCCACTTATCCGTTAAATGCATCAAACACAGATTTTTTCTCTTATGAAGTTTCTTCCGGTAAAGGTTACGTTCACGGTAAACGTGTTGATTTTATCTCTTCTAATAAAATTGATACTGTTAAAGCCATCACTACCAGAGAAGCTAATGCTCAAGTAATCACTACAAATTATGGAAATTTCGTATACGCCAATGAAGTTATGGGAGCTCTTGATTTCTCTAACTTCATTACAGTGGACTTATATGATACACAACAGTCAACAATTTCTGTTGGTGTTGCTGATTATACTCTAAACGGAAATAAAATCGGTACAGCAAAAGTAAAATCTGTTGTTCATGACGAAGGAGACCCAGGTCTCCCAGGAACAACTTATCGTATTTACTTGACTGATATTGTTATGACTAGCGGTAAAAGTTTTTATAATGATGCTAAAGCAATTGTTGCTAATTCTAGCATTAATATTTACGGAGAATTTAGAGCTGATATTGCTAACTCAACCACTACTGCAGTTCTAAATCACAGTGGTAGGACTAATCTAGTATTTCCATTCGGTAAAAAGGCTCTTAGAAAACTACGTAGTTCAAATGGCGCTGTTAACGCTACTGAATTTTATTTCAGAGCAACTTCTACAGCGAACCTATCGAATTTAGGTATTTTATCAGTTACTTCTAATTCTTCATATGCTGGTGGCGTTGATACTCTTGGTTATCAAGGTTCTTATCCTTTCCAGCTTGGTGATACTTTAGAAAACGAATTTATCGTAACATTCAAAGCAAACGCTGCAACTGTTAATGTTGGCGGTTCTTTTGGTGTAAGCACTTCAAATAATAGATTAACTGGAACAAATTTAACAAATTATTTCGCTAATGGTGAATATATTAAGATTTTTAATTCTGCAGGAACTGTTGATTATCGTCGTATTGTTTCCACAAACAGCACAGTTATGTTTATGGACGCTAATTGTGCGTTTACTAACGCTTCTGCAAATGTTGCTAAGTTTTATCCAATTGGATATGAGGTTCCATTGGATGCAACTTATCCAGGTAGTCGTTATGTTAACATCACGAGTGCTACCACTTTTGACGTAAGCACTGGCTCAGCTAATTCTAGTCTTCCAATGACAACATCTTCAACAGCTATGACTGTGCAGTATAAGATGAGAAGAAGTCAAGCAACACAAGCTAAAAAAGATGTTAAAAAGAACAGATATGTAAAACTAAACTTATCAAACAATATTACTGGTTTTTCTGGACCATGGAATCTTGGATTACCAGATGTTATCAAATTAAGAAATGTTTGGGGTTCGACAAATTCTTCATATTCAAACACCACAGCAGAAGATATTACTAGATATTTCGTATTTTCTTCAGGACAGAAAGATGATTATTATGATCATGGAACTCTTGTCCTAAGACCAGAATACACCGGATATTTAAATTCTATACCATTCCTCACTGTAGAAGTTGACCATTTCTCGGCCAATTTGAACAATGGTATTGGGTTTTTCTCGGTTGATTCTTATCCAACTACAAATTCAACCCCAGACGCTAATACAATTGCTTGGGCTGAGATTCCAACTTATACAACTGGAAATATAACTTATGATTTAAGAGATTCAGTTGATTTCCGTGCTTATAAAGCAAATACTGCTAATAGTTCTACAACTATGGGTGGTGCTACTGTAAACCCATCAACAACAAATACCTTTATTTCTGGAACATTCTCATACCTTGCAGAACCAGATTCAAACTTCCAAGCAGATATTGAATATTTCTTGGGTCGTATGGATCTTATAACTATCAGCCCAACAGGTCAGCTTGGTGTTATTCAAGGTATTCCAACCGAGGATCCAAAACTTCCAAATCCAGAAGTTGATTCGATGGTTATTGCAGCAGCTAATGTTGCTCCGTTCCCATCATTAAACGCTCGCGAGCTAGAAACCTACAAACGTAAAGATCTTGCTGTAAGAACAACCTTGACTTCAAATCGTGTTTATACAATGCGTGACATTGGTCAGCTTGATCAACGCATAAGAAGATTAGAATATTATACAACCTTGAATCAACTAGAACAAAAAGCGCAGAATATCCAGGTACCGGATGCGGCTGGTTTAAATAGATTTAAAAATGGTATTTTTGCTGATCCAATGACTTCTCACGTGTTTGCTCAGGCGAACGATGCTGGTTATAGATGGTCTATCGATAGCCGTTATGGTCATGGTCGTCCAACATTTACTAACAAAGATATTGATCTTACATTCAACGCAAATACAAGTACTGATGTGACTCTTACTGGTAAACTTGTTACAGTTGACTACGATCACGAACTTTATATTACACAGCCTTATGCTACAAAATATAGAAATAACAACCAAGATATTTGGTCTTGGAATGGAACATTAAATCTATTTCCAAGTTATGATATGAATAAAGATGAAACTTCTCTTCCAAACGCTGATGCTGTTCTTGATCTCATGCAACCATTCGTTGAGCTTGGAGAAGCGGGGAATATCTGGGGCGCTCATTATGGATCTTGGCAAGTATATGCGCAAACAGGTTCTCCTCAAGCTGGATTATACACTTATTGGCAACAGCTAATTACCAACACTTATTATGTACCTATTACAAACACAGTTGATCTTGGTAAATTTGTTACAGATATTTCTGTTCAACCATATATTAAATCAAAAACTATCGCATTTATCGCTACTGGAGTTAAACCTTCATCGAGAATGTATGCTTATTTTGATGACACTCCAGTTAGTGCATATTGTGCTCCTGGTGTATTATCAACTGGAAAGGGTTATGGTAATACTGTAAATGAAATTGTGCATTTCTGCGGAACTACTTCTAGACCAGATAATTGCGTAACAAGAACTGGTAATTTCGGAGATCCTCTTTTCTCCAGCGAAGGTGGTAGTGTTTACGGTGTGTTTAATATTCCAGCTAATAAGTTCCGTGTTGGTGAACGTAAATTCATGATTATGGACACAGATAGCTTAACATATGGAGACGATGCTGCTCTTTCTAAAGCTGCTGGTACATATGTTGCAAGTAATATTACTGTTCAGAATCAGGAAGCAACAATTAGTACAATCACACCAGATATTAGACAGTGCTATTCTTATAACTATAGAACAACGTATTTCCGTGATCCTATTGCTCAATCTTTTACAGTGGAATCTCCTGAAAAAGAAAGCGGTGTGTTTGCAACCAAAATTGATTTGTATTTCAAATCCAAAGACTCTTCTGATGGTATTCGCGTAGTTGTTTGTGGTATGAATTCAGGATTGCCTGATAATAATAAAGTTTATGGATGGGGCAGAATCGACGCTAACAACGTTAATGTTTCTGATATAGCTAATTCAGCAACAACTATTAATTTTGAACAACCAATTTATCTATCCGGTAACACTGATTATGCATTCTATGTTGAACCGGAATCAAGTAGTCCAGATTATAGAATGTGGGTTGATGAAATGGGAGATTTTGACGTCCTTACTGGATCTCAGATCGGTACTAATCCATATACTGGCGAATCTTTCCGTTCTTCGAACGCTAGAACTTGGACTGCTCTACCAAGAGAAGATGTTAAATTCAACCTATATGTTGCTAACTTTACTGTTGGCACTGGTAAAGCATATTTCAATAATGAAAATGATGAATATATCACATATAGCGGAATTGCTTTAGCTAATTCTCTAGTAATTCCATCTAGCGCCAAAGGCGATGAAGTTTACGTTATTAATGCAACTTCTAACGCTATTATTACTTCTCCAAATACAGTGCATGGAGATCTTCAGTATATTGATACAGCTAATGGTCAAATTGTATTAGATAGTTCAACTGGAGGATTCTCAACAGGCAATAAGATTGGTTTCTTTAGATTCCGTAATCATGGAAATACTGCAGAAGCATCAGCAAATTCAAACACCTTGATTGCTACTGCAACAATTTCAACCATTGATAATATCAATTACCATGCTATTGTTCCAAGGTTCTCTACAATCACTCCGCTCGGTACATCAATAACAACTGAATTTATGGGTGTATCTAATTCTGGAACTATCGATACCACTTATAGTTCTGTTGATATCGACGCAGAAAGAGAAATGCTTGATTATGAACGTACTGTTTTCAGTCGTTCCAATGAACCAGGAATTCTAGGTTCTGATAAATCTATAACAGTCAGAAACAATCTAACTTGTGTTCAGAAATATGTTTCACCTGCTATTGATATTTCAAGAAAAGGCGTTAAATTAATCAACAATACAATTAACTTCAATAGTTTTGGCGAAGACACTGGTAATGGTAATTCTGTATGTCGTTACATCAGCCAACCAATCATCCTAGCTGATGGACAAGATGCAGAAGATATGAAATTATATCTATCGGCTTATCGCCCATACAACACTGATGTTAAAGTGTATGTTAAATTCCTTTCAGCTGATGACCCTGCAGGTCTTCAGGATAAAGATTGGACATTAATGATAAATGATAGCGATGAATTATACTGTAGTCCAATTGATCGTTTTGATTTTAAAGAATTTATCTATAGTTTACCAACATCTGTGGGCTATTCATCCTTCAATGTAACAGCTAATACTACTGGTGTAAGTAATACATCTGAAACTATTGCCATAGAAGCTGCCAATTCAACATTCTCAGTAGGCGATAAAGTTTACTACGCTGTTCCTGCTTCCAATACAGCTATTGGTGGATTGGTTGCTAATACAAATTACTTTGTATCTTTCGCCAATTCTTCTGGTATTGCTGTGGCCAATACACCAGGTGGTTCGAATGTTAACATAACAGAATCAAGAACTGGAACTGGCGAAGTTCACACTATCTCTGGTCCTGTTGTTCATAGAGCTTTCGCAAACGCAAGCAATTTCGGAGCTATGGAATATTATGATGATACTGGTGCAAGATATGTAACTTATAAAACTTTTGCTATCAAAATTGTTCTACTAAGTACAAGCGGCGTTTACGTTCCGAAGATTGACGATCTTCGTGGTATAGCTCTACAGGTGTAAAATGGAAACAAAAGATTACGTTAGACAGAAAAATAATCCAGGTGCATTATTGAATGTTGATAATACTGGTTTGTCTGCTTATAAAAGACATAGAGAAGTTATGAGAAATGTAAGCACTCATGAAGATAGAATTAAAAAAATTGAATCTAATATTAATGAGGTCAAAGATTTATTATTGCAACTGGTAGAAAACGGAAATAATAAATGACAATTACAATAGCAAATACAGCTAATACTAATACTTTTGAATACTGGATCAACAGAACGAACGAATTGGCATATCATATGACCAATGCTGTTCTTACTTCTGATTCTTCTGGTAATAATAATATTACTTCTGGTAATTCTGTATTGGTTGGGACATTTACTGCTAATGTAATTTCTGTGGGAAATAGTTCTGTGAATACTTCATTTTATTCACCAAATTCAACACTAAAAACTTCGGGTAAATATTTTCTAAACGCTAATGGTAGTTGGGTTGAAACTGGTGGTTCTAAAATTACATCTTCTATCGTTTCAACAGGTTGGACTTTACTTGATACTTTTTCTACCACAGATTATTCGGCGGCTGATTATATAATTTCCGTAAACGATTCATCAAACAGTAAAGTTTTAGCAACTAAAATAACCTTAGTTCAAGATGGAACCAGTGTTTACACAACAGAGTATGCTACTGTTGGTTCTAATACATCTTTTGTTGTGTTTAATTGTAATGTAAATTCCGGATCGGTTAGATTGTATGTTAATACGGCTACTGTTCCTTTAACTGTTAAATTATCAAGGTTTACAGTATAATGGCAACTAAAGCAAATCTTGTAATAGATCAAGGGGCTACGTTTTCCGCTGATTTATCGTTAACAGACGATAATGGAGACGTTATGAATCTTAATGGGTATACTGCTAACTCTCAAATGAGAAAATGGTATACTTCTTCAAATTCTGTAGCTTTTACTACTGATATAAATGTTACCGCTGGATCTATAACTCTTTCTCTTACAGCCACTCAGACATCAAATTTAGTGGCGGGAAGATATGTATATGACGTTGAAGTTACAGAAAATGGAGTGATTTCTAGAGTTGTTGAAGGTATAGTAACGGTAACACCAAACGCAACAAGATAAAATGAGCACAATTAACGTAGTAGTAGGAAAGAAAAAAAATATCCAAGTCTCTGCAAATGGGGCTTCGGGGAGTTTGGAAACAACGAATTCCATAACTCTTAAAAATACACCTACATTATCGACTTCCGGTAATGTTGCTATTGATCAGTTAAAAGATATTAATTTATCACAAAGAAACAACGGTTCAACTTTAGTTTATGACTTGGTTACTGATACATATTTTGTGAAACCTTTAGAAATGACAGACGTGGTAGGCGATTTGGACGGTGGAACCTTTTAAACTATAAATAGATAAAAACAACAAAGGACCATCATAAATGGCTAATAATAAGATTCAGATTAAAAGATCGTTAGCTAATGCTACAGTTTCGGGTCTCGCGAACGGCGAATTAGCTTTCACACAAGCTTCTAATACGCTTCATATTGGTCTTCCGGATGGTTCTGGAGTTCTTCGTATTGGAGGCGCTCAATATCCAGGAACTTTAACTAATAGTCATGCACTTGTAGCAAATGCTACTGGCGGTATCGACAAAGTTATAGTAGCTAATGCTGTTATAACAACGCTTACAGCTAATGGTTCTGGAGGTTCTAACGGTCAGGTTCTTGTTACCAACGGTACAGCCGTTTACTGGGGTACAGGTACTTCTGGTTCCAACACTCAGGTTCAGTTTAACGATTCAGGTGTAGCGAATGCTTCTGCTGGATTTACTTTTGATAAAGTTTCTAATAATTTATCAGTTTCTAATACTTTAAATGTAGCTAATGTTTTTGCAACCGACACTGTTAATGCCACAATTCTTAGTGTTGGTGGATGGGTTGTTGCGAATAATGGTGGTGTGTTCGTTTCTGGTGGTGTTAATGCTTCTGTAATTAGTGTTGGGTCTTATTTTAAAGCTAATACTTCTCAAGTAACAGTTGGATCTGGTATAGGATTTTCTGCAAACGGTAATCTTGGTACAGCCAATCAAGTTTTGAGATCAAATGGTTCTAGTATCTACTGGTCAGACGACGTCGGTGATATCAGTGCTATCACAGCTGGTGACGGTCTAACTGGAGGCGGAACAACTGGTGATATCACACTTGATGTCGGGGCTGGTAATGGTATTGCTGTAAATTCTTCTGCAGTTTCTGTGGTTGCAGGAACAGACGGAGGTTTAATTTCAAACGTTTCTGGCGTTTGGGTGAAAGCAGGTACAGGAGTTACTGTTAACTCTACTGGTGTTAGCATCGGCCAACCAGTTGGCGTTTCAGATAGTGTAACTTTTGCTAATGTTATTGCTGGTAAAATCACTATTAATGGAAATGTTGTTTTAGGCGCCACTACTTCTGATTTAATTAAATTTAATGGTTTAGTAAATACTAATATTATTCCATCAGCAAACTTAACATATAGTATTGGTAATAACAGTTCTAGATGGTTAGAAGGTCATTTTGGCAACGTTCATGGTATAGAAGGTCATTTTGATAGTTCTGTTTATGTTGGCGGCGATATTTTCGTTACTGGAAATCTAGTAACAACTAACGTTCAATCCGTTGTTATTTCTGACCCAATGATTTATCTCGCTGGTAATAATTATATCAGCGATCTTGTAGATATTGGTTTTGCTGCTAATTATTTCGATGGTTCTAAAGAAAGACATACTGGTCTTTATAGAGCGTTTTCTGATGGTGAATACCGATTATTTACAGGTTCCGAACAGGAACTGAGCGGGAACAACAGCGTTAATGCTAATGCGAATGGTTTTACTCTCGCTGTTTTACATTCTTATCTAGTTTCTGGTGGATTAACAACAAATTCTTCAGCAGCCTCTTTAACAGCCAATTCTACTTTTTCTGTTAATATTGTTGCAAATACTTTAACTTTATCCACCCCTCTTGCAGGCACACAGGGAGGTACTGGAAAAGCTACAATGACTAATAATGCCATTTTGGTTGGTAACGCAACTAATGGCTTTAATGAATTATCATTAGGTTCTTCTGGTACTATTTTACAATCAAATGGAACAACTCTCGTTTATGATGGTCTAGACGGTGGAATGTTCTAATAAACTAAGAAAAGAGATATATTATGGAGCCGGAACTAATAAATTTTTATATTGAATCTTTAATTAGAGAAATAGAAGAACTTACTAAGAACCGTATTTTACTACAAACTCAAGTAAGATATAAAGATTCTGTTATAAATTCTTTAAATAAAACAATAGAAGATTTAAATACAGAATTAAGTGGTTACGACAAAAGAATAAATAAAGATACATTAAATAAAAATGTTTCTAATTGGAAAGAAAAAGAATTAAAAGGGTTAAATAATGGCTAATAACGTTATTTTAATAAAAAGAACCTCTGTTTCTGGAAGAGTTCCAAACACATCTTCTTCTGGTAATAGTCAATATATTAATACTGGTGAATTAGCCCTCAACTTAACAGATAATAAATTATTTTCTTCTAATGGCGTTACTGCTTTTGAAATTGGTTCTAATTTAACAAATCTATCTGTAACTCAACAAGTTGCTGTTGGTACTAATACATCGGTTAATAATATTATTTTTAATACTGGTGGTGTTTTTGCTAATGGTAGTTTTGGTGCACCAGGATTATTCCTAGCTAGTAATGGTTCTAGTCTTTATTGGACTGCACCTGCAGGTTCTGGCGGTTCTACATACGTTTCTAGATCTTTTACAGCAAATGGTACACAAACAACATTCGTAGTAGATACAGGTTACACTCCAGATTTTCTAGCAGTTTATTTAAATGGTGTTAAATTAACGGGTGCCGAAGCTAATGTTTCTTCTGGTACTTCTGTTGTTTTTTCTTCTGCTCCAGCAGCTGGAGCAGAAATTTCTATCGTAGGGTTTTTAGCAAACACAATTGTTACAACTGCTAATCAAGGTTATCAATACACTTGGACTAACACTCATACATTTTCCAATAGCGTTTATTTACAAAAAGATTTATACGCAAATGGTAGTATGGGTTCTAATGGTCAAATATTAACTTCAAATGGATCTGTTGTATATTGGGGGACTCCTGCAACTGGTTCGAACACTGAAGTTATTTTTAATGATTCTGGGCAATCGAACGGAAGCGCTGGTTTTACTTTTAATAAAGTAACTAATTCCATGTTTGTGGCCAACACTCTTTCTGTTGGTGGACAACTAGTTGTTTCTGGTAATTTGATTGTTTCCGGGGCTGTTACTTCTGTTAACGTTAGTTCTCTTGTTGTTAACGATAACATTATCGAGCTGGCTGATAATAATACAACAACTGATGTTGTTGATACTGGATGGTTTGCTCCTGCAGGTAATTCTTCTAGTGTTTGGTATTCTGGTATGGCTCGTATTGCTTCCAGATCTTCTAACACAAATCCTTATTTTTGGTTGTTTGGTTCCAATACAAATCCAAACAGTTCAGTAACTATTGACACTTCTTCAAACAGCGTAACTGGAACCTTACAAGCATATTTGGTTCCTTATGGGGTTGGAGGGGCGTTTGTAGCTAATTCTTCTGCAGTTAATATTACTGCAAACTCTTCAGTTTCTGTCGCCCTTGTAGCTAATAGTTTGACACTGACCACTCAATTAGCAGCAGTTTATGGCGGTACAGGATACTCTTCATATAGTAATGGAGATATTTTATATGCTGGTTCTTCGTCCACACTTACAAAACTTTCTGTTCCAGGAAGTTCAGCAAATGGACAAGTTTTACAGATTACAGATAATCTTCCTTCGTATGGTATTCTTGATGGGGGAACTTTTTAAACAGAAAGAGTGATATATAATGGAACAAGAATTTTTAAACACTTATATTGAAAATATGGCCAAAAGAATGGGAGATCTTTTGAGATCAGAAGTTCTTCTTTCCACTCAATTAGAGATGGCAAAAAAATTAGTTGAAACTCTTAGTACAGAAAACGCTGATTTAAAAAATAAATTAGAAAAAAGGTCAAAAAAAGAAGTAAATACTTCTGACACTTTTTGATAGTTCGATATATATCGATTAGATGAGGAAGCCATATGGCTGGTAACACAATTTTTAAAATCAAACGCACGACCATATCTGGTCGTGTAGCAAATACAACAACATTATCAAACGTTGGCGAATTAGCGTTAAACGTAACTGATGGAATCATGTATTCCACAAATGGTTCTTCTATTTTTGCTATTGGTTCTAATAATATAAATTTAAATATTACTGGAACAGCAACTATCAATGCTATAACAGCAAATAACTTTTTAGGAAATCCTGGTCAAGTTTTAACATCAAACGGAAATGGCATTTATTGGTCTACTACTGGTTCAACATTATCATCCCCAGTAAGACAAGTTTATTCTGCAGACGGTCTAACAAACACCTTTACAGTTGATGGTGGTTATAGCGCAAATAATTTAGACGTATATATTAATGGTGTAAAATTACAAATGAACATTGAAGCTAATGTTCAAAGCGGTTCTACTTTTACAATTTTAAATTCTAATCCTCCAGCTGGAGCTTATATCGAAGTTGTTGGCGCACAAACAATTAGCGCCAATTCAGTTGTTCAAAAAACTGGCGACACAATGTCTGGCGCTTTGACTGTTAATTCAAATATAAACGTATCTGGTAATTTAAATTTTCTGACAAATAATAAGTCTTTAAACTTTAAAACTGTTAATGGAAACAATGTAAATTTTGTCCAGCAAAACGACGACAATTTCGTATTTTATTCAACTAACACTTCTGGCGGTCAGAGACCTATATGGGCTATATACGCTAATAGCGTCACTTCTAATTTAAATATATTAACTGGCGTTAGTATATCAAATAATACTCTGGGTCTTGGGAGTCCTTCTATTGGAACAAACGGTTACACTTATTTACCGAACGGTCTTATAATGCAGTGGGGTAGATTTACATGTAATTCTACTCCTGGAGGACCTGTATCTGTGACGTTTCCAATATCATTTCCAAATAATTTATTTTCTTTAAATATAACCCAAAAACATGCAGGTAGTGGGGGAGTGTTTGCGTTTAACGCCGAAAGCACCTCTGGGTTTACTTGCAGAAACTCAATAAACACTGGTGATTATTTGTTTTTTCAAGCATTAGGGAACTAAATCTTCAAAAGAACAAATAATATAAATATCAGAAACCAGAAAAACAATAAGGAAAAAGGGTGTCATGGCTCAGAACCAAAATTTAGGAACCTTTGGACAAGTAGTTTCCCAAAACACCAGTTCAAACGTTACATTATTTAATACTAGTCTTTATGTTGGTTCGAATTCTGGTAATACAAACCAAGGGGTTTTGATTAGTAACAGCGGATTGACTTATGGAATTGTTGTTGTAAACAGTTCTACTGTTGCTGTTGGTGGTAATATTATAAATTCCTCTTCGATTGGTGCTGCTAACGTAGCAACTTATCTGGGTAATTCTTCCGCCACAGTGGCTAACGTGTCTTCTTGGATCACATCAAACGCATATGCGGCTTATACTAACGCTACAGTTTTTGCTTCTAATGCATCAAATATCAATACTGGAACTCTTGCCGAAGCTAGACTTCCATATCGTATGAACCAAAATATAAGATCGACAGATAGCATTACTTTAGGCGACCTTACCCTTACTGGTAATTTATACGTTGGTTCTAATGTTAATGTTATCGGCGCAAACAATCTTTCTATCATCGATAATATGATTTATTTGAACGCCAACAATAATACAGCCAATCCAGATCTAGGTTTTGCTGGCAATTATAATGATGGTTCTTATCGTCATACTGGTTTCTTTAGAGATGCTTCTGATGGATATTGGAAAGTTTTCGATAGTTACACTCCAGAACCAGACGCTAATGTTTATATCGACACTACTAATACATCATTCCATTTAGCGAATTTCCAGACAAACACTCTCGCTGTTGGTAACACTTCAACAAACTGGGCGGTTATTAACACTACTGGTATATTTACTACTGGAACTATTAACGCTGCTTCTGTTTCTCTTGGTTCTAGTTGGTCTGTAAATTCCACTGGAGCTTATCATACTGGAACTATTAATGCTGCTTCTGTTACTGTTGGTTCAGTTGTTATTGCTAATAGTACTACTTTTAAAGTTGCTGGAACAGTTGATATTGCTTCTTCTAATGTTAAAAATCAAACTTTAACAGATGGTGTTACTATTTCTTGGGATACTTCTTCTGGACAAGTAGCTACTGTAACTCTTGGTGGAAACAGAACTATGGCCGCTCCAACCAACCTTAAAATAGGAACCTATATATTACATGTGGTACAGGATGCGACAGGGTCAAGAACTTTAACATGGAATTCTGTATTTAAATGGCCAGCTGGTATTGCTCCTGTATTGACTACTAATGCTAATGCTCGTGACGTTATTTCCTTGGTTTCCGATGGAACTAATCTTTATGGCTCTTATTTAACGGATGTAAAATAATATGTTTATTATACCATTACCAAGACCAACAAAAATTGTTAAAATTAGTTCGCCAACAAACAATGTAGATTTATCTTCGGCTGCAGCTGTTTCGAATGCTGCATTTACTGTTTATTGTTTCGTTAATGCGAATGTAGCAAGTAGTTCTTCTGGAACAGCAGCTTTTAATACTGGATCTTCTTGGAAACCCGGAACTTGGATTTACATAGAAAACAATTCTACAATAACTGGTGGCACAGGCAATGCAGGAACTCAAGGAACCGCTGGTAATATAGGAACCACCGGAGCTGCAGGAACTACTGGAACCACCGGAGCTGCAGGAAATAGAGGAAATACAGGAGCTAGCGGAAACGTTGGAGCTTCAGGAAATAGAGGAACTACAGGAGTTGGTGGTGGTGGTGGTCATGGTGGCCACGGACATCCAGGAGACCACGGAGGTGGCGGTGGTGGCGGTTATCCAGGCAATGCTGGTGGTACAGGAAATGCTGGTGGTACTGGCGGTACTGGAAATGCTGGTGCAACAGGCGGAACAGGCAATACTGGAGCTCCAGGAGGAACAGGCAATGCTGGTGGAACAGGCAATACTGGCGGCACTGGTGGTATAGCTGTTCAAGCTCAATCTGTCACTGGTGTGAAAATTTTATTGAAAAATGCTAACACTATTACAGGCGGAACAGGCGGTGCTGGTGGACCAGGAGGTACTGGTGGTCCAGGAGGTTATGGCGTTGCTGG
>Ga0214923_10003952_pt1 | contig 18296 bp, 19 predicted proteins | sample LL1510_MetaG_FD_177993 | JGI IMG/M metagenome (GOLD analysis project Ga0214923, IMG submission 177993) | Freshwater microbial communities from Lake Lanier, Atlanta, Georgia, United States - LL-1510 | ecosystem: Environmental > Aquatic > Freshwater > Lake | place: USA: Georgia | collected... | reverse complement strand
GTGCAAATGCAACTGCAGTTCTAAAGCGGATTCAAGGTGAAATTGGTTTTGCATCAATTCAATATGATGATCAGATAGGTAAATTATCCTTAATTGGCGCTGGAATGCGAAGCCATCCAGGAGTAACCGCTACCTTCTTTGCTTGCCTTTCTGAGGCTGGTGTAAATATTGAAATGATTTCAACATCAGAGATTCGTATCTCAATTGTTTGCAGAAACTCTGACTTAGAAAAAGGCGTTAAAGCAGCCCACACCGCCTTTGATTTAGATGCAGATCAAATTGAAGCAGTTGTATATGGAGGAAGTGGTCGATGAGTAAAAAACCATCCCTTGCTGTAGTCGGCGCGACAGGAGCTGTCGGCACGGTGATGCTTGATATTTTGTCTAAACGTGAAAATGTCTATGGTGAAATCAGATTAATTGCATCTGCAAAAAGTGCTGGTAAAAAACTTAAGTGCCGAGGCGAAGAGCTGATAGTTGTCGCACTTACTCCTGAAGCTTTTGAAGGAATTGATATTGCAATGTTTGATGTGCCAGATGAAGTTTCTAAAGAGTGGGCGCCAATTGCTGCTAGTAAGGGAGCGGTTGTAGTTGATAACTCTGGTGCGTTTCGAATGGATAAAGATGTGCCATTGGTTGTGCCAGAGGTAAATCCACAAGAGATAAAAAACAGACCAAAAGGAATTATTTCAAATCCAAATTGCACAACCCTTTCAATGATTGTTGCAATGGGAGCTTTGCATAAACAGTATGGGTTAAAAGAGTTAGTAGTTGCCTCCTATCAAGCAGCATCCGGCGCTGGCCAAGGTGGCTTAGATATTTTGCGAGAGCAAATAAATTTAGTTGCAAATAAAAGTTTAGGTGATCAGGCAGGAGATATTAGAAAAGTTGTAAAAGATTTTGGCCCATTTTCAGACCCCCTTGCACTCAATGTGATTCCATGGGCGGGTTCTTTGAAAGAAGATGGTTATTCATCTGAAGAGTTAAAGGTAAGAAATGAGTCTAGAAAAATACTAGGACTTGCAAACCTTAAGGTTTCAGCGACTTGTGTTCGAGTTCCAGTGCTAACTACACATTCCCTTGCTGTGCATGCAATTTTTGATAAGGAAGTTTCACGCTCTGTAGCTCAAGAGGTATTAAGAAATGCAGCAGGTGTAGAGCTAGTTGATGATCCAGAAAACTATAAGTTTCCAACCCCAGCAGATGTTGTTGGAACTGATCCAACCTGGGTTGGCCGGGTTAGAAGATCTCTCGATGATCCAAATGCAATTGAGCTATTTGTTTGTGGAGATAATCTTCGCAAAGGTGCTGCGCTAAATACTGCACAGATCGCAGAGTTAGTTGCCGCTGAGTTTTAAATTACCTACGTAATGAAGTTTTAGTGTTTTCAGCAATATGAACTACTGCAACCGCTAACTCAAATACCAAGCGGATTGCAAGAATTACTAAGAAGGTAACAATTACTCCAGCTAATGCCACCATTGGAAATGCTGCGTAATCTTGATTTATGCCATATGTAGTTGAAGCATAAATTGGAATACCCACAGCAGCTAAGCCAATGATAGATATAAAATAGAAGGTATATAGGTAGGAGGCAACTTTTCTAGTTAAATACTCAGATAATTTAAAATCTTTCATATGACCAAGAACTGTTTTGATATCTGCTTGCCAGCTAATCCAAGCCCAAAGGGAAGCAAGAAGCCCAAGACCTAAGATAAGTAACTTTAAAGCAATTTGAATAACACCCAATACAACTAACCAAATTAAGCTCTGAGAAACACCTGAGGGCAGATCAGAGGCTGCTAGATCATAATTATCTAATAGTGATCTAACCATGCCAATTAGCGCTAACAGATAAATTGTTGCCGAAGCTGTATAAAAAACTACCTTATGTGTTTTATTGGCAGGAGCTTTTAGGAAATTAACTAAACCGGTAAGAAGGTTTGCTACCTGAGTTTTTTGAACAATTAAGGCTAAAACCATTGGGATAAGTGCAATAGTTGCAAAGCTTTCAACATATGGTGCCTCACCAGTTTTGATGAATACATTTTTAACTACCTGGGTAAAGCCAACCTCATTAGAACGCCAAATATCAGTGAGCCAAACGAGAAAGAAAATACGGGTAACAAATGCAACAACAGTTAAAAAAGCTCGCATCTCAAGGTTTTGAGCAAAGATTGCAAAAAAGAGGGCTAGGTAGCTAACAATTAACCAGGTAAGACCTGTTGAACTAGTAATAGCCGTAAATGCATCTTGATAATTTGAGTAATCATTAAGTGTGTACCAATAAAAGGTGTCTGGAATTACTAGAAGTAATGCAATTACTAGATATAGGCGATGTAATTTATTTGAAATTAGATTCATTATTAAAGCCTACCTTAAGCAGTTAATGTAATTAGGGAGACTTCAGGTGGACAAGCAAATCTAATTGGTGCAAATGGGCTCATACCCATACCAGCTGAGACATTAAGCCAAGGCTCATCATTTACCTTTGTAACACCTCTTGATCGCCAATTTTCTAAATCACAATTAGTAGTAAGTGACTTACTTCCACCTATCCAAGGCAACCTAATCTGACCACCATGGGTGTGACCGGCAAATATTAAATCCAATTTATCTTGTGCCATAGCGGCCAAAACTCTTTCATATGGGGCGTGGGTTACACCAATTGCAATATCTGCAGTTTTACTTACCTTTCCTTCAACTTTTCGATAATCATCTAACTCTAAGTGAGCATCATCTGTACCACGTGCTTCAATTACTACGCCATTGACCTTCAACTTAACTTTAATGTGATTTAAATCTTTCCAGCCAGCCTTTGTTAATTGTTTTTGTAATTTTTGCCAAGGAAGTTTTGCCCCAAGTTTTCGTGTTCCATCATCCTTTAAAAGATATGAAAATGGATTTTTAAAACTCGGTGCGTAGTAATCATTTGATCCAAAAACAAATAGGCCAGGCAAATTAAGTAAATCTCCTAAAGCATCTAATGTTGGTCCAACTGCATCTTTGTGGGCTAGGAAATCTCCGGTGGATATAACTAAATCAGGTCTTAAATCTGCAAAGGATTTAATATCTGCAATCTCACGTTTTCGCTTTGGGGTTAGATGCAGATCTGAAAAATGCAGCACCTTTATTGCCTTAGAGCCCTTAGGTAGTAAGGGCAAGGTTGCAGTTCGTACTTTGTATGCCATAGGCATGAGAAGATACCGCTATGGGACTAAAAGAAAAACTACAGGCAGATTTAACCGATGCGATTCGTGCTCGGGATGAGGTAAAAAGCGGAACAGTTCGAATGTTGCTTGCTGCCATCACCAATGAAGAGGTGGCAGGAAAGGCAGCTAAGGTTTTAACCGATGCTGAGATTATTACTGTGCTATCACGAGAGGCTAAAAAGCGGCGCGAGGCAGTTGATGCTTACACCCAAGCAAAGCGAGATGATTTAGCAAATAAAGAAAAGGCAGAAGGTCTAATCATTTCTCAGTATCTACCTGAGCAATTAAGTGAGGAAGCAATTAAGAAATTGATAACCGAGGCTATTGCTGAAACAAATGCATCAGGTCCTGCTGGCATGGGCTTGGTAATGAAGGTATTACAACCCAAGATCGCAGGAAAAGCAGATGGTGGCGTTGTTTCAACATTAGTAAAAGCAGCACTTTCTCAATAACTAACATAAAAATAAAAAGGATCAATAATGAAGTATGAATATGTAACTGTTCCATTACTTACCCATGCAACTAAGCAGATATTAGATACCTGGGGCTCAGATGGTTGGGAGTTAGTCCAGGTAGTTCCTGCCCCAGGGGGCGGGGATCAATTAGTTGCTTATATGAAGCGAGAAATTAAATGAGTGTTCAAGAAAAATTAGCCGCACTTGGCTTAACTCTGCCAACTGCTGCAGCACCAGTTGCTGCTTATGTACCAGCGGTAAAAATCGGCAATCTTATTTTCACAGCAGGACAACTGCCAGTAGTAGATGGCAAGTTAGGTAAAGAAGGCAAAGTCGGCATTGATACAACGCCTGAGGATGCTAAAAAGATGGCTGAAATTTGTGCGCTAAACGCGCTTGCTGCTATTTCATTAGTTGCAGATCTTGATCAAATTGAACGAGTGGTCAGGGTTGGCGGATTTGTTAATTGTGCACCAGGCTTTACAGCAATACCAGGAGTAGTAAATGGTGCTAGTGAGTTCCTAATTAAAGTTTTTGGGGATGTAAATGGAAAGCACGCGCGAACTGCGGTTGGAGTTGCCGAATTACCACTTAATGCACCAGTTGAAATTGAACTAATTATGCAATTAAAAAATTAACGCCCGCGCTTAACCAATCTTTCATAATCTAAAATAATCACTGCGCGTGGTTCAAGCTTTACCCAACCACGGGTTGCAAAATCAGCTAAAGCTTTATTAACTGTCTCCCGGGATGCTCCCACTAATTGAGCAAGCTCCTCTTGAGTTAGTTCATGGTTAACATGTAGACCATCATCTTTTTTAGTTCCAAATCGCTCACCTAACTCAATAATTGCCTTAGCAACTCGGCCAGGAACATCAGCAAAAACTAAATCTGATAAAACATCATTGGCTCTTCTTAACCGTTGTGAGAGTCTTTTTAAAAGTTGAAGTGAAACATGTGGGTGGGCTGTTACCCAACCAATCACCTGATCATTAGCCAGGGCCAGTAACTTAGAGTCAACTACTGCGGTTGCAGTGGCAGTACGTGGTCCTGGATCAAATAGTGATAACTCGCCAAACATATCTCCTGGTCCTAAAATTGATAAGAGGTTTTCTCTACCATCACCGGAGGATGTGCCAAGCTTTAACTTGCCCTCAACCACAACAAATAACTTATCTCCCGGGTCACCCTCTTTAAATAAAACCTGACCCTTTGAAATCTTTATGCCATTCATGGATGCTCGCAAACTTGCGGCAGAGGCATCATCTAAAGCACTAAAAAGCGGGGCTTTTCTAACTACCTCATCTTCATTTTTGGCGGGCATAGCCATAAGGATACTGCTGGGAGGTAGTACAACTCCAATCAGCGTAATCTTGGGCAAATGCGAGAGAGTTTGGCTCAAAAAAAAGTAAGAGCAAGGGCGATCTATCGAATTTTATGTAAAAGCTACCCAAATGTTAGGTGTGAATTAAATTTTAAAACTCCCTTTCAATTACTAGTTGCAACAGTTCTATCGGCGCAATGCACCGATAAGCGAGTTAATCAAACCACACCTGCCCTATTTAAGAAATATCCAAATCAAGTAAAGATGGCCAAAGCCGATGTTAGGGACATTCAAAGATTAATTAAATCAACTGGGTTTTATCGGGCAAAGGCTAAAAATATAAAATCACTTAGTAGCAAGATAGTTACAGATTATGATGGCAAGGTGCCAAACAAATTAGAAGATCTGATCACATTTCCCGGAGTTGGCAGAAAGACAGCCAATGTTGTTTTAGGCCATGCATTTGGTATTCCAGGCCTAACTGTTGATACTCACTTTGGCAGATTAAGCAGGAGATTTAATTGGAGTAAATCACTGGACCCGGTAAAGGTTGAGTTTGATGTGGCTGAATTAATTTCAAAAAAAGAGTGGACTAATTTGTCGCAGCGCTTAATCTGGCACGGCAGAAGAGTTTGCCACTCAAGAAAGCCAGCATGTGGTGCTTGTCCAATTGCTAAGTACTGTCCATCATTTGGAGTAGGTGAGATTGATCCAATAAAGGGAAAGCGAATGGTTAAAGTTGAGGCAGATTTTAAATGAAAAAACTTTTCAGTTTGTTAATCACCACTTTACTAGTGTCTGCATGCACATCCCCGACTAAGGTAAGCGCACCGGGCATTATTGCATCTTGTGATCAAATCAGATTACTAGATAGCGCCGATAAATCTGTTTTGATGGGATGTTTAGATGGTTCGAGTGAAATTAATTTTCATCAATTAAAGGGGCCATTACTTATAAATGTGTGGGGATCTTGGTGTGAAGGATGTAAGCAGGAGATGCCCTATTTTGTTGAGCTTTATCAAAATCCATTATTTAAAAACGGGCAGATCCAGATGCTTGGTGTAAATGTCGAAGAAAAATCTAAAGATGATGCGATTAATTACATTCAAAAAAGTGGGATGAGTTGGCCAAATCTTGAAGATTCAAGCGGAATTTCAAAATCTATATTTGGGCCAGGCGTTCCAGTTACTTGGTTTATCGATGCAAATGGCAAAAATATAGAGACTAAAATTGGGGCCTACGCAAACAAAAAGCAATTATTCAATCAAGTTGAAAAAGCTTTTGGAGTTAAGTTATGAATTATTTTGACCTATTGATTGTTTTGGTTCTTTTGGTCGCTTTTTATAGTGGATATAGAAATGGCTTAATCAAAACCATATTTAGAACTATTGGCTATATAGCTGGCGGCGTAGTGGGATTAGCTCTTGCGGTTAAATACCTTGCAACCTGGGAGAGTCAAGCCCAAAAAGTTATTTTGGCATTATTTGCAGTATTTATTGGGGCATCCGTAGGTGAGTTTTTGCTTGGCAAAGTTGGGTTAATTTTTCGAAAGATACTTTTTGTACCACCTTTTAAATTTATAGATTCATTATTAGGGGCAGCCATTTCTATATTTCGCGCATCCTTCATCTTGTATTTAGTTGCAACACTACTGATCTTTTCAACCTGGAGTATTGCAGATAAATACTTAAAATCTTCAATACTTTATGTTTATGCAGATTCTCATTTACCTTCAGTGATGGATGAGGTAAAAGGAGAGATTATTAAGTTACTTGAAAAAGTAAACTAATCCTCACTCTTCCCAGTTTTTAAACCTCCTGAGATTAACTTCATTACGTTTGGATCAGCAAGTGTTGTGGAATCTCCTACTGTTCTATTTTCTGCCACATCCCGCAAAAGCCGGCGCATAATTTTGCCACTCCTTGTCTTTGGCAACTCTGCAACAACCATAATCTGACGCGGTTTTGCAATTGGGCCAATTTGTTTTGCAACATGATCACGCAGCTCTTTCACTAAAGCATCCCCGGTGGCTGATTCAATTCCACCTCTTAAAATTACAAATGCAACAATGCCTTGGCCAGTCATTTCATCCTTTGCGCCGACTACTGCAGCCTCGGCAATCGCATCATGGGAAACCAATGCCGATTCAACCTCTGTGGTTGAGATTCGATGTCCTGAAACATTCATAACATCATCTACTCGGCCAAGTAACCAAATTGCGCCATCTTTATCTAACTTGGCACCATCTCCGGCAAAGTAAACTCCATCAAAGCGTGACCAGTAAGTTTCTTTATATCGAATAGGTTCATTCCAAACACCACGCATCATTGATGGCCAAGGTTTTGTTAAAACAAGGTAGCCACCTTTGCCATTGCCAACAGATTTTCCTTCATCATCTACAACCTCAGCAGAAATTCCAGGAAGAGCTTTCATGGCGCTGCCTGGTTTTGTAGCAGTAACTCCAGGAAGGGGTGAAATCATGATTGCGCCAGTTTCTGTCTGCCACCAGGTGTCAACAATTGGACAATTGTTCTTACCAATCACCTCTCGATACCACATCCATGCTTCTGGGTTAATAGGTTCACCAACTGAACCAAGTAGGCGAAGGGATGAAAGATTAGATTTGTTTGGATACTCATCTCCCCATTTCATCCAGGTTCTAATCAAAGTTGGTGCGGTATATAAAATACTTACTTTATATTTCTCAATTAATTCAAATAAGCGCCCCTTTGTGGGTGTATCAGGTGTTCCTTCATACATCACCTGTGTTGCACCATTAATTAACGGCCCATAAACCACATATGAGTGACCGGTAATCCAGCCAATGTCAGCTGTGCACCAATAGATATCTTTTTCTGGCTTTAAATCAAAAACGGCATGGTGGGTAAATGCAGCTTGTGTTAAGTAACCACCCGTAGTGTGATAAATACCCTTTGGTTTTGCGGTAGTCCCTGAGGTGTAGAGAATAAATAAGCCATTTTCTGAGTCAAAGAACTCACACTCATTTTTATCAGATTGCTTATCAACGATCTCATGCCACCAGATATCTTTTGAAGAATCAAACTTAGTTTCTTGTCCAGTGCGCTTGACCACTAATACATTTTTAACATCTGTCTCACCCTTAAGCGCTTCATCTACTGCAGGCTTTAGTGCAAATGGCGCGCCCTTTCTAAATCCACCATCGGCGGTAATAACTAATGAGGCATCAGCATCTTGAATTCGCGATAACAATGAGTCGGCTGAAAATCCACCAAAAACTACAGAGTGCATCGCACCTAACCTTGCACAAGCAAGCATTGCAACTGCAGCCTCTGGAATCATTGGCATATAGATTGCAACGCGATCTCCTTGTTTAATTCCAAGCTCCTTTAAAGCATTGGCAGCTTTACAAACCTTTGACAGAAGATCTGCGTAGGTAATTGTTTGGGTATCCCCAGGTTCTCCTTCAAAGTAGAAAGCAACTCGATCCCCTCTGCCTTCGACTATATGTCGATCTAGGCAGTTGTAAGTCGCATTTAATTTTCCACCGATAAACCATTTAGCAAAAGGGAGTTGCCAATCAACAACTTGAGTCCATTTTTGATTCCAATGCAATCTATTTGCTTGTTTTTCCCAAAAAGCTAATCGATCTGTATCTGCCTCTTTATAAATATTACTTTTAGAATTAGCGTTTTTGACAAATAACTCGGATGGTGGGAATGTGCGATCTTCGTGGGATAAATTCTCAAAGGATTCATTTCTCATAGTAATTAAGGCTATCAGTGATGAGTTTTTGCCACAAGATATGTTTTTACTTAACTAATCTTCAAAAGGTTGATATTATCTTCAAATTTAAAAACTAAAAAAAGATTTATCAAAAATACGCTAGGTTACTTTGGAGTTAAATTAAGTTTATTTTACGAGCCATACAAAATACCATAATTGTTCGAAACCATATAGAATTTAACAGGAAGCACTAATGAAGAATGAGTAAGGCTTGATTAAAATTTACATAGAATTGGATCCGACTGTTTATATTATTAAATTCAAGTTTTCATTTTGAAAGTGAAAAATGACTTTTTAGGCTAGAATACCGACAATATGTTGAGATTTTACCATATTTAGCGCACAACAAAAATGTCCCCTACATGTATAATATGCTCAATGAGAGCAAAAATTAATCCCGTAATTTCAATAATCTGTTGGAATGATAAAAAGTGAGTACGGATAAAGAAGTTTCATCTGTGCTCGTAACTGGTGCGGATGGTTTCATTGGGTCACATCTTGTCGAAGAACTTGTTACTTGTGGATACAAAGTTACGGCATTTGTCCAGTACAACTCATTTAACTCTTGGGGTTGGCTAGATAATTTTGAACCAGAGCTGAAAAAAAAAATCATCGTTGTGTCTGGCGATATAAGAGATCCTCATGGAGTTAAGAATGCAATGGCAGGATGCGATGCGGTTGCCCACCTTGCAGCGCTAATTGCAATACCTTTTTCATATAACTCCCCGGACTCCTATGTTGACACAAATATAAAAGGAACTTTGAATGTACTTCAAGCCGCCAGGGAACTCAACATAAAAAGAGTTATACATACCTCAACAAGTGAAGTTTACGGAACCGCAAGATTTGTTCCAATGACGGAAGAGCATCCGCTTCAGGGTCAATCACCTTATTCAGCTACAAAGATTGCAGCTGATCAATTGGCTTACTCCTTTTCTAAGTCATTTGGTTTACCAGTTATTATATTACGACCTTTCAATACATACGGCCCCCGTCAATCAGCTAGAGCAGTAATACCAACAGTAATTACTCAAATTATATCGGGTGCAAAAGAAATTCATTTAGGAGCTTTACACCCAACCCGCGATTTTACTTATGTTAAAGATACAGTTAAAGGTTTTGTAGCGGCGCTACAAAGTAATAAAGGCATAGGTGAAGTAGTGAATTTGGGAAGCGGTTTTGAAATTTCAATAGGCGATACCGTAAAACTTATCGCTGAACTCATGGACAAGGAACTTTTGATATCTATGGACAATGAGCGATTACGACCCAAAGAGTCAGAAGTTGAAAGGTTATTGGCATCAAATCTAAGAGCAAAAGAATTGTTTGGCTGGGAACCACTATTTTCTAAGTTAGAAGGTTTTAAAAATGGGCTAAATGAGACGATTAATTGGTTCACAAAACCAGATAGATTAAAGTTTTATAAATCAAAGATCTATAATATATAGTTTGAGTGTTATGAATCTAATTACACTTCCAGAGCAAGTGACTGAGGCTGTAAGGAAAGTAATTGGAAATGGTCCTATTAAGTTACATGAACCATCTTTTACTGGTAACGAGATTAAGTATATTGAAGATTGTATCAATTCAACTTACGTCTCTTCGGTTGGTAAATATGTAGATCAATTTGAAGTCGAACTTTCCAAATTTACCGGTGCAAATTACGCGGTTTCTATAGTAAATGGAACGGCTGCCTTACATTTAGCTCTTAAATTAGCTGGCGTGGAAAATGATGACGAAGTCTTGGTGCAGGCATTTACATTTGTAGGAAGTGTTAATGCAATTTCTTATTGCGGAGCTGTACCTCATTTTGTAGATATAGAAAAAGAAAATCTAGGTGTTGATCCAGTTAAGCTACAAGACTATTTAACTGAAATAACTGCAAAATTAAAAAGAGAGACCACAAACAAATTTACTGGAAGAAGAATTAAAGCATTAGTAGTGATGCACACTTTTGGACATCCATCAAAAATGGACGAACTTCTAGAAGTGTCTAAAAAATTTAATATAAAAATCATAGAAGATGCGGCTGAATCTATTGGCAGTTACTATAAGGACAAACATACTGGGACTTTGGGCCAACTCGGAACCTTAAGCTTTAATGGAAATAAAACAATTACAACAGGTGGTGGAGGAGCAATATTAACGAATAATTTGGAGCTAGCTCGGAGAGCAAAGCATCTTAGTACAACAGCAAAAGTTTCGCATAAGTGGGCTTTTCGACATGATGAGATTGGATATAATTATCGAATGCCGAACATTAATGCGGCTCTAGGTTGTGCGCAACTCGAAGATCTACATCTGAAATTAGAAAAAAAAGAAAAATTATTTAATGAATATAAGTTTCAGTTTTCTAAAATAGAGGGAGTTTCAATTGTCGAAGAGCCGACTGATTGCAAAAGCAATTACTGGTTGCAAACCATAAAACTAGATTTGCCTAATTTAGCACTCCGCAATGAAATACTAGATGATTTAAATTCAGCTGGATTTATGAGTAGGCCTGGCTGGGATTTAATTAATACATTAAAACCTTATAGCCATAACCCATCAATGACTCTGGAGTGTGCAAAAGAACTATTTTCATGTATAATTAATATTCCGAGCAATTTCAGTACATAAATGTGAATAAATTGAGTCTAGCGTCAAAGCGTTTGCTAAGGACCATAGTAAAGGAGTAAATTAAATTCATGGACTTAATTCAACCAGATATAGATAGTCACTATACCAGTATCTCAAAAAAAATTGGAACCAATTGGTCAAGTACCATGCTTGATAGAGAAATTAGAGAAAAAGAAATAGACAATTTAATAAGTTTAATTTTACAATTGAAGCCAGCTAGTGAATCAACTTCCTTAAGAATTCTTGATGTAGGTTGTGGTAATGGGTACGTAGCGGCAAGGCTTCAATGCGAGTTCCCTTTTTTAAAAATTGATGGAATTGATGCCAATGCCGGCATGGTTGAATGTGCAAATTCAAGGTTCTTACCAAATACTCAATTTCATCATGCCTCTGCTGCGCAACTTATTTCTACAAAAATTTTACCGAATAGTTATGATTTAGTATTTTCTACTCGATGTTTTATTAATATTATTGATGCAGAAGAAAGATATGAATCAATAAAAATCTCCGCTGACTTTTTAAAATCAGGTGGAGTTCTTGCCTTAATGGAAGGTTTTGAAGAGGGGCAAATCACGTATAATCTCCTTAGAAAAGCCCTTGGTTATGAGGCTATCCCTCCGGCATGGCATAACATTTATTTAGAGCATGCAAAGGTAATTAAGACTTTACAAGACGACTTTTATTATATAGACGAATCAGAAATGGTAAGCCTTGGTCTAAATCAGCATTTTCTCTCTAATCGTTATCTTGCGATGAGAGTTCTACTTCCATTATTTAAAAATGATCCGGATTTTTTCAATAATAATAGAAATGATCCAATTGGTCTTGCTCTTTCATATTTATTGCCCAAGACCTCAAATTTTTCACCGTTACAGCTTCATCTTTGGAAGAAAAAATAATTAAGAGGGTAGAATTCAAATACAATTTATTCGGCTGGAAATGGACTTATTGATTTGAACACCTTAATAATTGCCGAAGCTGGAGTGAATCATAATGGAAAGATTTCAACTGCGAAAGAATTAATCCGAGTTGCCGCTGAGTCTGGTGCTAATTTTGTAAAATTTCAATCTTTTAAAGCTGATGAAGTTGTCCATAAAAATGCCACCAAAGCTAGATATCAGGTATCAGATTCTTCAGACTCTGAATCGCAGTATGAATTGCTTAAAAGATTAGAGTTAGACGATTCAAATCTTCCTGAATTGATTAAACTTTCGAAGACTCTGGGAATTGGCTTTTTGTCTACAGCATTTGATATGAATAGTGCAAATAAACTTTTATCGCTGGGACAAGATATTTTTAAAATACCATCTGGCGAGATAACTAATCTTCCATATTTAAGGCATATTGGTGGCTTTGAGAAGAAAGTAATTCTTTCTACGGGCATGTCGAACATGATAGAAATAAAAACCGCACTCGAGGTGTTAGAACTAGCTGGTACTCCTCGGTCCAAAGTAACAGTATTGCATTGCACGAGTGCTTATCCAACCCCAATGTCAGATGTGAACCTGCTAGCACTAAAACAAATTAAAGAAAACCTGGGCGTTGAAGTTGGATATTCTGATCATACCCTTGGAATTGAGGTAGCGGTAGCTGCAGTTGCGCTCGGAGCGTCAATCATCGAAAAGCATTTCACCCTTGACAGAAATCAAGCAGGACCTGATCATAAAGCAAGTTTAGAGCCCAAAGATTTAAGTTCAATGGTGGTCAAGATTAGAAATATTGAAAAAGCACTTGGCAATGGCATAAAACGCCCCATGCCGAGTGAGATTGAAAATATAAATATTGTTAGAAGGTCAATTGTGGCCAAATGTAAAATAAATCAAGGAGAGATTTTTACCGAACACAATCTAACTACTAAGAGGCCGGCAACTGGAATCTCACCGATGCATTGGGATCGCATTATTGGAAGTACGGCTTACAGAGACTTTAGCAGGGATGAAATTATCGATGAAACGTAGAATCTGTGCAGTTACAGGCAGCCGAGCAGAATACGGGTTGCTAAGAAATATTCTTAAACTGATTGAATTTGACCCAACTATGGATCTTAAGCTTATTGTAACAGGTTCACATCTCAAAGATAAATTTGGCTCAACATACAAAGAAATTTTAGACGATGAATTAAGTGTTGACTTTGAAATTGATATCTTAAGTGAAGTTATTGACGAGCAAACAACTGCAATTGCAATGGGAAAAGTTCAGACTGAAGCCGCGAAAATCTTAAAAGAAATCAAACCAGATTTATTGCTTGTTATTGGTGATCGATATGAAATTTTATCGGCAGTAATTTCGGCGCTTTTGTGTAAAATTCCAGTTGCTCATATACATGGCGGAGAAGTTACCTCCGGTGCCTTCGATGACTCAATCAGGCATGCAATCACAAAAATGTCCCATTTGCATTTTGTTGCAACTAATAAAAGCAAAAAGCGAATAATTCAATTGGGTGAAGATCCAAAAAATATATTTAATTATGGTGGCCTAGGAGTCGATGCAATTCAAAATATTTTATTCAAAAGCAAAGAGGAGATTCAGAAAATAATAGGAAAGCCGTTTGGAGAAAAAAATATTTTGGTCGCGTATCATCCAGAAACATTAAGTAAAAAATCTGCTAGAGAACAAATCAATATATTACTTTCTGCTTTGGAAAAAAAGAATGAGATCAATTTCATTTTTACAGGTGTGAATGCAGATCCCGGCAGTGATGAAATTTCGGAAGAAATAAAAAAATTTGCAGAATCACGATCAAACGCAGTCTATCATTTATCACTCGGGCAAAAAAATTATTTTTCAACCTTATTACATTGTGATGGTATTATTGGAAATTCATCAAGTGGAATTTTAGAAGTTCCTACGTTTAAAAAAGCGACAATAAATATAGGTAACCGACAGCTTGGGCGGGAAATGGCCGAAAGTGTAATTAATTGCAAATTAGAAAGTAGTTCAATTGTAAGGTCAATTAATAAAATTTATTCAAAAAATTTCAATCAGAATTTGAAAAAGGTGTCAAATCCTTATGGTAAAGGTGGAGCAAGTTTAAAAATTTTTGAAAAGTTAAAAAAAATCGATTTAAATAATTTAGTCTTAAAGAGTTTTCATGATTTATAATCTAATAATGCTAAAAAGAAGATCAAAATGAAAAATCAACAAGATCTTTGGAAAGAAGCAATTGTTAAGCAAGATACTCCTATAAAAGTTGCGATTGAGCAATTGAATAAAGTTGGCATAAAAATTGTGATGGTTTTAGATGAAAATCTTCGATTGGTTGGGACCGTTTCAGATGGAGATTTTAGGAGAGGAATCTTGAATGGGCTGTCCCTAGTAGACACGGTAGAGAAAATTATGAACAAGAACCCTCGAACAGTTAGTGAGAGAACAAACAAGTCAGACATTTTGGATCTAATGATTGATACTAAAATTTTTCAAATTCCAATTGTTGATAAAAATAATTTTTTAATTGGGTTACATCTTTGGGATAATATTTCGGTTCAAGCAAAACATTCGAATGTAATGGTCATTATGGCTGGTGGAAAAGGCTCCAGATTACATCCACAAACTAAAAATCGCCCTAAACCTATGTTATTGGTTGCAGGAATCCCAATTCTAGAGCACATAATTAAACGCGCTAAAAGTCAAGGTTTTAATCATTTTATAATTGCAGTTAATTATCTAGGCCAAATTATTGAAGATTATTTCAAGGATGGGCAGAAATTTGATGTAAAAATAGAATATTTGCATGAAGATACCCCGCTTGGAACTGCTGGAGCTCTTTCACTTTTAAGTGATAAGCCAAATAGGGCATTTATTGTGACCAACGGTGATGTCATTACTGATATTAACTACTCAGATTTTTTACAATACCATACATTAAATAATGCAGCCGCAACCATTGCAGTGCACACACATGAGTTTCAGATTCCATATGGAGTTCTACAAATTAATGGTTTAGAGGTTGAATCGTATGAAGAAAAACCTATTGTCTCAAGCTTAATAAATGCGGGCGTGTACGTGCTAGAACCAGATGTTCTAGACTTAATTTCGGAGACAAAATTTAGAGATATGCCTGAAGTCCTTGAGATTTCAAGAAATTTGAGAAAAAAGGTTATTGTTTACCCATTGCACGAGTCTTGGATTGATATTGGGCGGCCTATAGACCTCGAGACGGCCAACAAAAATAACCATAGAAGGGTTTAGGTAAAATTTATGAAACCTATTCCTCATCCAAAGCCCATTAATTTCCTAGAATTTGTTCCAGAAAATAATTCGCCCCAAGCTAAATATGGTTTACCAGCCACTGTTCAATATTGTAAAAAATGTGTAATCTCTAACCAAAGACCAAATTCAGCTGTTGAATATGACCATGTTCCTAACTCGACAAAGAAAACCATATTCTTTGATGAAAATGGGATTTGTGATGCATGCAGATTCACTGAACAAAAAAATAATTCAATCATTTGGAGTGATAGAGATAAACAATTAAGAGATCTTTGTAATAAACATCGGAAAAATGATGGTTCATATGACTGCATTGTTCCGGGATCTGGCGGAAAAGACAGTTTTTATGCTTCACATATTTTGAAGAATGAATACGGGATGCATCCTCTCACAGTGACATGGGCACCGCATTTATATACTGATTGGGGTTGGAAAAATTTTCATTCCTGGATCAATGCAGGTCACGATAACTACTTAATGACTCCAAATGGGCGCGTTCACCGTTTACTTACTCGACTTTCTACCGAATTACTTTTCCATCCATTTCAAGCTTTTATGTTTGGTCAAAAATCTTTAGCACCTAAAATGGCATTGTTATTTGATATTCCACTAGTTTTTTTTGGTGAAAATGAAGCTGAGTACGGTAATCCTCTGGGAGATACGGAAAGTTCCACAAGGGATTGGTCGTATTTTACAAAGGATGACCAGACAAAAATTCATTTAGGAGGAGTGTCAATATCTGAACTTAAATCAGAGTTTGGTTTAAATCAAAATGATTTACAACCTTATTTGCCTGCCAACCCAAATCAAATAGAGGAAAAGAAAATTGAAGTTCACTATTTAGGATATTATTTAAAATGGCACCCACAATCATGCTATTACTATGCAGTAGAACATGGTGGTTTTGAAGCCTCTCCAGAGAGAACTCCTGGAACTTATTCTAAATACAATAGCATTGATGACAAAATTGATGATTTACATTATTTCACAACTGGAATCAAATTTGGTATTGGTCGTGCAAGTTATGACTCAGCTCAGGAAATTCGTTCTGGTGACATAACCAGAGAAGAAGGTGTGGCCTTAGTCAAAAAATTTGATCACGAGTTTCCTAACCGTTTTATTGATGAGTTATTTACCTATCTTTCTTTACCAGAAAAGGAATTTCCTATTGCAAGCAAGAAATTTGAAAGCCCAATTATTGATCGAGAGTATTTTGATTTACTAACAGATACTTTTCGCTCGCCCCATATCTGGAAATTCACTTCTGAAGGTTGGAGTTTGCGCAATCCAATTACTAATAATAAATGATAAATAAAATATGAAAAAAGTTCGATTGATTGCGCGCCTTGACATTAAAGGTCCAAATCTAATTAAAGGAGTTCATTTGGAGGGGTTACGAGTAATTGGTTCTCCAAACGAGTATGCAGTGCGTTATTATGAACAAGGTGCAGATGAACTTATTTATATGGATAGCGTAGCGAGTTTGTATGCACGTAATCACTTGGGAGAAATTATAAAGGCTGCGGCCAAAGATATATTCATTCCAATGACTGTTGGAGGAGGAATTCGTTCAATTGACGACGCAACCGAAATCTTAAGGTCTGGAGCAGATAAAGTAGCTATAAACACAGCAGCAGTTGCTGATCCAACTTTAATTACTAAATTAGCACAGAAATTTGGAAGTCAATGCGTCGTTCTCTCGATCGAAGCAAAGAAAAATTCAAATGGTAAATGGGATGTCTTAACTGAAAATGGACGAGAACGTACAGGTCTCAATGTGGTGGATTGGGCAATTCAAGGATTTGAATTTGGTGCAGGCGAAATATTATTAACTTCAGTGGACATGGAAGGGACTCGGAGGGGTTTTGACTGTGATCTTGTAAGAGCCGTGAGTTCACAGGTTGAAATACCGGTGATCGCAAGCGGTGGTATGGGTCAATTAAGCGATGCCGTAGAAGTGATCAACACCGGAGAAGCAAGTGCGATAGCAATGGCCGACATTTTGCACTATAACAGGGCAAAATTCTCAGAGGTCAGACAAGTATTGAAGGAATCCGGAATTTTAGTAAGAAATTATGAATTCAATTAAAGTTACAGTAATAGATTATGGAGTTGGTAATCTACTTAGTGTTCAACGCGGGCTAGAAAAATGTGGTTCAAATGTTAAAATTTCATCTGACCCCAAGGTCATTTTAAATTCTGAGAAAGTAATCTTTCCTGGAGTCGGTGCATTCCCAGATGGCATGAAGGCATTAAAGAAACTTGATTTAATTTCAGTAATTCAAGATTATGTTCAAAGTGAAAAACCGCTATTAGCAATTTGTTTGGGCATGGAGTTACTTTTTGATGAAAGTTGCGAATTTTCAGTTACAGCCGGATTAGCACTCATCCCAGGAAAAATTGTTCCAGTCCCCTCAATGGCTACTAGCGGTGAGAAGTTAAAAATTCCTCACATAGGTTGGGCTGAACTAGAAACCACACCTAGTTTTCCGGATTGGCACGCAACAATTCTTTCGGAGGTGAAGCCTCACCAGTCTGCTTACTTTGTACATTCTTACATGGCAGTTCCCAAATTTGAAGAAAATTTGGTTTCAACAATCACTTATGGTGGTAATAGTTTGGCAGCCGTAGTTCAGAAGGATAATTTAATTGGCTGTCAGTTTCATCCTGAAAAAAGTGGAGAAGTTGGGCTTCGAATTTTAAATAGATTTTG
>Ga0214923_10003951_pt1 | contig 18298 bp, 25 predicted proteins | sample LL1510_MetaG_FD_177993 | JGI IMG/M metagenome (GOLD analysis project Ga0214923, IMG submission 177993) | Freshwater microbial communities from Lake Lanier, Atlanta, Georgia, United States - LL-1510 | ecosystem: Environmental > Aquatic > Freshwater > Lake | place: USA: Georgia | collected... | reverse complement strand
AACCATAGCACGATTGGCACAAGGATTTTCATTAGGCGGGGAATTTAGCGGTTGTATAATTTACCTTACAGAACATTCCCCAGCCAATAAAAGAGGTTTAGCCGGTAGTATTGTGTATATTAGCCAATGTTTAGGAATGTTGTTTGGGTTAATAATTGCATATTTACTTAGTTTCGTTTTATCAGAAGAAGATTTATGGTCATTTGGGTGGCGCTTGCCTTTTATTAGTAGTTTTTTTATCGGTATGATAGGGTTGTATATAAGAAATAGCCTATCGGAAACTCCGTTATATGCTAAAATAAGGAATCGGGGATTAACTGCAGCATCTCCTTTGAAAGAAATACTGCTAAATCATAAAAAGAAGATTTTTCTAGCAGTGGGACTTTATATTAATGTTACAGCTCCTTTTTACGCCGCAACAATCTTTATTCAAAATTATATGATAACCCTTGGTTACAGCCAAGGAGAAAGTTCAATATCAGGCGGGCTAACTCTAATAATCATGATGTTCTCCTTTCCAGTGGCAGCATTGATCTCAGATAAAATTGGACGCAAACCTATAATCTTTTATAGCTGTCTGGCGCTTATAATTCTTACATATCCCATCTTTCTTATGATAAATGCCAAAACTTATTACCTTGCAATAACTGCGCAAGTTTTGTTTGCTGTTGTAGTAGCGTTTCATATGGGATCAATACCAACAATTCTAGTAGAGCTTTTTCCAACTAGAATTCGTTTTACGGGAGTAGCATTATCATGTAACCTAAGTGCTGCTATATTTGGCGGTACAGTCCCTATGATTGGTACATGGTTATATCAAATCAGTGGAGACAGACTAGTAATGTCTTATTATTTAACTTTTTTAGCTATTCTCGCTGTGTTCATAATTTCTTTTTATAAAGAAACATATAATAAAACTTTATAACCTTTAATATTTCTCTCGCTTATCATTTTTATCCTTAGGTTTTTTTTTAAATTTCTAGCCGGTTTAAGATATTAAAAACATCACTCCTTCAAGAAGATTATTATTTTTTCCTAATTTTATTAACCATAAATATATAATTTCTTCACTCCTCCAGGTTAACTTAAACCTTGGACGAGACAATCTAAGGTTCTTTTAAATAAAAAACTTATTTAGTACCTATTATAACTTTAATGGATTGAGCTATAATCATTTTCGACTTTAAGCTTTAAGCCCAAAGCCATTAATAATGAACCTATATTCTCAAAACTGGGATTACCTTTACTTGATAACATCCTATAAACATGTTGCCTGTTGATATGCGATTGTTTTGCAACCGCTGTTATTCCACCACGTACCATGATTAGTTCTTTTAACGTAGATAAAAACAATTCTTTGTTATGATCTTCAAAATATTGCTCTAAAGCAGCATTTATAAATGCTGTTACCTCACTTTCGTCTTTTAGCTGTTCTTTTATATAATGATCCAATTTTTCCATTTTATACCTCTCAAAATCCTTTTAATGTCTCAAAAATTAATTTTGCTTGTTTTATATCCTTACCTTGGCTTGATTTATCCCCACCATTTAATAACAAGATTAACTTATTATCTTTTTCCGTAAAATAAATACGGTTTCCTTTGGAAAAGAAAAACCTTAATTCAGATATTTTATTATCTATATGTTTATAGTCTCCATAAGCTCCGTATTGTAACCTAACCAATCTGACATGTATTCGAGCCCTGGTTTGATGCATCAAGACCTAATAACCATTCCTTAATATGACATTTACCATTTTCAGAGACGGCAAACCTTATTTCTTTTGTCTTTTGCATAAATCAGGTATTCTTGTAATATTATATATTGTCGTATATATACGACAATTTGTCAAAATAATAAATCTCCTTAGAGAAATAAATACTTTATAAAATTTTACCAAACCTAGGAAAAAGAAACCTTAAACTGCTCGTTATTAACTATCTTTTCTATAGCTTGTAAATAATTAGTTTCTATCCAGTCTTTTATAAAAGCAGTTGGAGCATTGATCTTAATCTCTTTCCTTTTTTCATCAACATTTGCTGTAAGCTTTGAAAACCAATTACGGTCAATCGCATCACCATAAGCCTCTACTAAGCTTTGCCTCACCCTACCCCACATTCCTGCCGGCAATGATGATTTTTTCATTTTATTCTGATCAATCAATGTGGTAGCCGTCTTTGCCGACATAATTATTTGAAGTTCATGAATATAAACTGATTCCCTATCTGTAATATGAGATTGCTCATAAATGGATCGTATTTCCTGAAGCACTTGTCCTTTTTCAGCAGAGGTTATTTCTACATGAGTTGATAAATGGAGGTAAAAAGTACCATCCCTAATATCTGCTGCCTTATATGCCTGAAGCAGATCATAAGCTGTTTTAGGCGCAAGACAGGATGCTAACTTCTTCTTGAGTACTTCCTGTTGTGATGTATGATGGTTTTCTTCAATTTTACTCAGGTATTTTTCCCTTTCTTTATCCTCTATTTCTTCTATGGTCTGGTTATTTCTGATCTTAAAATTATCATTATTGATTTTTACCGCATCCCTCTTTTCATAGTAGAAAACCTTACTCATATAGCTTAGAAATGCTTTTCTGCTTTTAAAGTATCTATCTGTTAAGCGTTTTGACATATCAAGCAATATTTCATTCATGCTATTTAGTGAAAATTCTCTTCCCGATAATGATTGTAATTTATAACAATCGTCTTTGTTTAATGGGTAGAAATCTTTTAATTCTTTAATTTCATTACAATTAGGCTGAATAACTTTTTTTATCGGGTCTTCTTTTTCAAAAGAATTTTTACCAAAAATAGATTCGCATTCTACAGATCTATTTTTAAAAATATTATTCTTATTCTCATTATCTATTAAATGATCTCCTCTAAAATGAGGAGAGCCCCCCACTCTTTTAGGCGCAGAAAATTGAGGTTTGACGTAATTTTCATGAGCTTTAAGTTCAGCAAATTTTTTATTATCGGTATAAGAACTTAAAAACTGAGAGCTTAAGTGAATAAATAATCTGTTGTTATAAGTCTGACCTCTTAATTTAACATTGCGGAACTCTCTAGAGCAAATACCCATTTGCTCTAGTTTGACAAAAATTCTCCGGAGTTTTTCCCGATTAAAGCCGAATTTTTTCTCGAAATGTTCATAAGAAGTTTGCCAGGCATCCCCGATAAACTTATTTATATAATTAACGTTCCCAGTTTGGTTATCTTTTATTCTTTTAGGGCGATACCAGTAAACAATTTCTGAAAGAACAGAAATTAATGAAAGATCAGGCCTTCCGCGACTATTGGTAAATTTCTCGTACCATTCATTAGATATAATATTGCCAATAAATTTTTGAGATAGTTTTGTATAATCTATTTTATTGATTTTTGATAAATAAGCCATATTTTTCATTATTAAAATCTAAGTTAGTTGTTTAACTTATTGACTTTAAAGGCTCATTTTGATATACTAAGTCTGTGAACATGGTTTTAGAGAATAGTAAAGTAAACCAGGTAACTGAGTTTTATTTTAACGAGTCTTTAAAATTGCTTAATAAAAAGATAAGTCGAGCTATTCCCGTAGCTCGCTTATCATTTTTTTAAGTTCTAACACTATTTCATACGTATCATCAATTTTTTTTGTTATCAATTTCTTTTCTTCTTGTGCTTTAAAGTAAGCCAGAAGAGATACTTTAATTAATTCCGATCTATTAAAACCAGTATTTTCCATACATTCTTCCATTTGGATGGATAGCTCTACAGGAACAGAAAAAGACATAGTTATAGATTTTGCCATATTTGTTAAAATACGATTAAGTTACAATAAGTAAATTAAAAACTATTATAATATTTATTGATAGTCAATAATAAAATTGAAATTTATTAAAAAGGACTAAAATGATTGGAATATAATGAGTGTGAGAAGCTAAGGCACTTAACAAATAAAATATATAAGTAACTGAGGTAAAAATATATAAATATGTTTACACATAAATATATTTATATAGAAAAACAGATACATATATAAGTATAAAAATGGCTTTATGTGTATAAGTGTGTATTTAAGAGCAAGTAAATATAAGGATAAAATGTATTACATATTTATATTTAAACATAAATATGTAATACAGTGTTTATATAAAACAATATATATATATAATAATTTACACATATTTATTGATAATAAATTCCATTCGTTATATGATAGTAATATAAGTTGTTTCGTAAGATATGTAAATATGTCGCATGTTCCAATAACTTAAATAGAATTGGTGAAAATTATGAAAAAAACTAAAATTCTAACTATTGCTAATAGAAAAGGCGGAGCTGGTAAAAGTACTTGCGCTGCTCATTTATCTCTTATAGCAGCAAGACGAGGTTTGAAAACTATCCTAATAGATTTAGATCCTCAAAAAACCCTTGAAACGTGGTGGAAAAAAAGGGAAGAAGAAAATCCTTTTTTAACGGATATTGATCCTCAGAAAATTGAAGACGTTATATGCAACTTGAATGATCATGACTTTGATTTATGTATAATTGATACTCCAGGGGATACAAGCATAAATGCAACAAGCGGGCTAAAAGTGGCTGATCTAGTATTGATTCCATCAAAACCAACTGCACCAGATTTACAAGCTATAGGTAGAACAATAGCTACTATAAAGAATCTTGATAAGCCTTTCTTATTCGTAATTACACAAGCAGTTGCCAGAACGAAACTGGCCATGCAGGTGCAAGTGTTCTTTCAGAGTTTGGAACAGTAGCGCCTTCTACAATAGGTAACAGAATAGCGTATGCGAACGCTATGCAGGCTGGATCTTCAGCAGCTGACGAAGATAAGCTAGCCTCAGAAGAGATAGAGTTGGTATGGAATTTTATTAGTTCAAGATTATTTGATATGGAGATAGGAAATGCAAAAGAAAAAGTTCGATTTGACCTCTGATATAGTAGAAGTAAAGTTAGAAGAAAATGAATTTAAAAAACCTGTAACTTCAATTAGTAATAATAAAAAGAAAAATGTTCTTTTAACTATTGCTGTTGATGTAGATATGCGAAAAGAGTTTAAAACTTGGTGTGCAAGAAATGGGTTGAAGATGAATGAAGCTTTTATTAAGGGGTTTAATCTTTTGAAGAAGCGGGATTATATGTAAAAATGTGTACACAGAGACACATATTTATGTATACACATATATCTATAAACATTCAGGAATCCTAGCCTTAATAAGCAAAACTATCATTACTAGTTGTTATATAAATACAGTTAAACATATTTATGTAAAAACTTAAAAACAGATATATTTATAACTTTTTATCCTGATTATTAATATAGAGTAAGTAGTTATCCTTAATACTAGAAAGGGAAGGGTGCTTAATTTTGTATAGAGGAAATAGCAAAGTTAAAAAAGTAGGAACTAGTTTTATCAAATAAGTTATCAACAAAATTGTTGATAACCTTGTAGAAAACCTTGGTTAACGGAATCTCTGTAAGTTCAAGAAGCATTGCTTATATTTTGAGCAGTAGAAAAATCTAGCTTAAATTCAATTTTTACGTGGTGCATTTACTTATTTAAAGATTCAATAATCACCTTAGTATTGTTTTGGTGAATCTTATATTTTTCATAAAAACTATTTAAACTGATAATGATTTAATATGCCCTAAATTAGCCCAGCTAAGAATTTTCTGATCTCTAGTAAGTAGTGTTGCCCCATAACATTTTGCGGTAGCTACAATAATTCTGTCAGCTGGATCACCATGAAAGTCATCCATAAGAGAAACGCTTTCTGCTGCGATTTCCGGGGTAATGTCTTTAATAAATAATCCGTTAATGTTAGCTATAGATTCCAGGAAATCTTTTATAGGTTCATAAATATTAATACGCTTTTTAAATTTCAGCATGGCAATCTCCCATAGAGAAATAGAGCTTAAAAATAATTGTGAATTATCTTGCGCTAAGTTTATGTGCTGTTTAATATTTTCTGATAATTCTTCGGGTTGTAGTAATGCCCATAGTAAAACATGGGTATCGAGTACTATAGGATTATTCATGCTCTGCGTCCCACTTTTCATCAATTGGATCTAATATATTAGCTTTTATCTCAGCTTTGTTTTTAAGCATGCCAAATAAAGAAACTTTTTTGCTATCAATTGGTAATACTTTAGCTACTGCTTTGTCTCTTTTAGTAATTATAACTGATTGTCCGTTAGTCTGTAGTTTTTCAATTATTTCGAGACAGTGTGATTTAAATTGACTAATTGCTATTTTAGTAGACATCGTTTTTACTTACAATAAATTATATATTTAATAATAAAGTAGTCACGTATAGTAGTCAAATATATTTAATATTTATAATCAACCTATATGTTACTTAATAATATTAAAAGTATAGCCTGTTTGAAATTTACTACTAAACAAATCAGTACAACAAAAGTGAAAGAATTTAGAACTGATGAGTGGTGGAAAAAGGAATTCATAAACATCCCAATTTATATGTCTACGAATTTATAACTTAATATACACCAACAAGCCTAACGAATCAGGTGTCAACAAAATCGCGGGAGGAGTTATAGCAGACAACTTAGTATACTTTTAGATTCAGTAGGCAATTTAAGTATGCGTTTCCTTTTCTAAGTGCTTATTTAATGCTTGATCGAAAGTTAAAATAGGGCAACTAGAAAACTTAGATTTTGCTAAAAGTAAGCAGTCTACAATATGCATGTTTTGCTTTTGATAATACTCTAACGCTGGCAGTAAGACTTCTTTTTCGCTATCTATCCCTTTATAAGCTAATAGGTCACTTAAGGTTTGACTAATTTTATTCCTTGGAACTTTGTAGAAGGATGATAAGACAAAAACTACCTCAGTAAATACTGCTTGCTCAATTATCAGAGTAGCTTGCCCTGTCTTAGCCTTATCAAATAGTTCTTTTGTTTTTAGAAACAGTTCCTGATTATCTGCTAGTAAATAGCGAATTATAAAATTGGTATCACAAATATATTTCATTTACTAGCCTCATTGTCTTTTAGAACTGATACAGAATTATTCCAAGCTTGTTCCCTGATTTGTTCAAAGGGGAGGGTGTTATCTACTTGGTAAGAAGCAAGAGCACCCCCAACATCGTGAATAGGAGAGATAATAATATTTTTATTATTATCAATTTCTAAGGTGACAATATTTGTATCTAAGAGCTTGCGTATTTTCTTTGGTAAGACTATTTGACCTTTAGGTGAAATAGCGACAGTACTAACATATATCATAATCTTTTAACAATAAATTATTATAATAATATTATTATATTACAAACCATTATTTATTCCAACTAATATTATGTAAAGTATATAAAGCCTAAAAAGTAATAGCTATTTTAAAATATCAGATATTGCATATATAGGAGGTTATTTTAGAAAAACTTACATACTTATTAAGTAATAACTTAATTTTTGTATGGATAACTTTATATATTACTACACATAGTACACAACCACCAAATTTTTATTCTTAACAAAGGGTCGTTTAATAAGAAAGATTTTTTAATACAAAATTCCCCCATAATTCTGTATAATATAGCCATCTCATAAAACAAAGTTTTATATTCCTAACATTTAGATAATAAATGAGAAAATGATGTCACAATTAATTGGTTACGCGAGAGTTAGTACAAAAGAACAAGAATTAAATCTACAGCTTGACGCTTTGGAAAGGGCAGGGTGCACAAAAAATAATATTTTTGTTGATAAAGTTTCTGGCAGTAAAGAGGAACGACAAGGTTTAGCTTCTTGTTTAGCAGAACTTAAAACTGGTGATACTCTAATAGTTTGGCGTCTTGATAGGTTAGGGCGCTCTATGCACCACTTAGTTTTACTTATCGAGGATTTAAGGCAGAAAGGAATAGGTTTTAAATCTATTTGTGATGGATCTATTGATACTACTACAGCCTCTGGAGAGTTGATTTTTAACATATTCTCATCGTTAGCACAATTTGAACGTCGTCTTATTCAGGAAAGAACTAGGGCAGGGCTTGAAGCTGCACGCTCTAGAGGAAGACATGGAGGCCGAAAAAAGATAGAGAGTACAAATCCAAAAGTATTAATGGCTAAGAAAATGCATAAAGATCATGGTATGAGCATAGACGATATTTGTAGGACTTTGAAAATATCACGCGCCAGTTTTTATCGGTATATTGGACTTTGATTAATTAATTGGCTCCTACCTTGTATTTACGGTCAATTCTTCCTGATACTTGAGATTATAAGTAGGGTAGTCTATTATAAATCATTCCATACATTAAAATACACTGGATTATAGTAGCCTACGGGAAACATAGCCTTAATAATATTAAACAAAATGAACTTGATATAATAGCTGATAAGATTAATAATAGACTAAAACAAATAATGAGCTTTTTTCTCTAATCAAATATACTGACAGTTACAAAAGTATTGAGAAGATCCTGATATGTCGTATTTGCCCCTTTAATCTGCCACTTTCAAATGAATATCGTATGGTTTAAAAAAGATTTACGCATAGAGGATAACGAAGCTCTTGTTCAAGCATCAAGACAAGGGATTAGTATTATGCCACTTTATATCCTTGAGCCAGAGTTGTGGCATCAACCAGATATGAGTCATCGTCATTACATATTCTTGCAAGACTGTATTGTGGAACTTAATCAATCTCTCTCTATGCTGGGGCAACGACTGATTATCAAGGTAGGAAATGCAGTTGATGTTTTAAATGATATTCACCAAAAACATTGTGTTAGAGCTCTTTGGTCACACCAGGAAACAGGAAATTATTGGACATATAAAAGAGATCAAGCTGTTAAAAAGTGGTGTTTTTCCAACAACATTCTATGGCATGAGCCTCGTCAAAATGGGGTAATCAGGGGTTTAAAAAATAGAAATGGGTGGGCTAAGCTTTGGGATCGCCAAATGACAAAAAAGCCGTTTGAACCACCGTTTTTTCTAAACTTGGTCGACGAAGAATCAGATCGTTTCCCTTCGCCTGCAGAAATTAATTTAAAAACTAGTGATATCTCTCAACAGCAAATTGGCGGTCGTTCCCAGGGGATAAAATTACTTAACAGTTTTCTCTATGAGCGAGGGGAAAATTATACAAAGGAAATGTCATCCCCCGTGTCAGCTTTTGAGAGTTGTTCAAGAATTTCAGCACATCTGACTTTTGGTACACTATCCCTTCGTGAAGTATTCCAAGCGTGTGAGCGGCGTCATAAAGAAATTAACTTGATGCCCAAAAGTCAACAAGGACAATGGGCAAGAGCTCTTAGGTCTTTTTCAGGAAGGTTACACTGGCACTGTCATTTTATCCAAAAATTAGAGGATGAACCGCGTATTGAATTTAAAAATATGCACGCCATGTATGATGGTTTGCGGGAAAATAATTTCAATCAAGATTATTTTAGGGCATGGAAAGTAGGGAAGACAGGCTACCCAATGGTTGATGCCTGTATTCGTGCCTTGATAGCCACAGGATGGATAAATTTTCGCATGCGCGCTATGTTAATGAGTTTTGCAAGTTATCATTTGTGGTTGCATTGGCGCAAACCAGCTTTACACTTGGCAAAACTTTTTACTGATTACGAACCCGGTATCCATTATAGTCAAGTTCAAATGCAATCAGGAACAACGGGTATTAACGCTATCCGTATTTATAATCCCATCAAACAAAGTATTGACCAAGATCCGAACGGAGTATTTATCCGTCAATGGATTCCAGAGCTACGTCATATAGATCAAGCTTTTATCCACACACCATGGATGGCTCCGTTAAAGATAAGCGACTATCCTATGCCTATAGTTGATGAAAAAGCAGCACGAAAAACTGCAGCTGACAAAATATATTCTGTAAGAAAGGATAAAGAAATATACACAAAATTATCACAAAAAATTATTCACAAACACGGCAGTCGAAAGACTGGCTTACCAAGTACATTGAATAAGAGAATACATAGCCAGGTTCAAAAGAAGCTTTTTGAATAGATATTCTGTATTAATTTTCTTTTTATTTTATCACATTTTGTGTCCAGAAATCTAATACAGGATCAAAGGTCAAAGTACAGCCAATTTAGGACTTGCATTTGTTTTAGCATCAGCGTTGCTCTTTAATCCTAACAAGTTATCATTTTAATGAACAAAATATAAATACCGCTGGTTTATCTGCTCTAGAGCGTTTATCCATTCAGGTGGAAAATATAATAATATATAAAAGGTAAATACTGAGAAAAACAGACCACCTGTTACCAAAGCAATCATATAAAATATTTCTTTCTTAAAGGAGAAGAATTTTTTTAATAATTTAAATAAATATGAATATTTAAGCCTGTGAGCTTTATTAATTTTATTAACCATAAAATCGTTGTAAATAAGTTTATCATGAAGTGTATATGTAGATTATATGAATAATGTACATATATCAAGATAAATGATTTATTGTGCAAAAATATTCTGTACTTAAATAAGACAAATATAATGTATGATGTATAAAAATTAGTAATAGATATGGATATTGTAAATTATTCTTTTCTGATACCTTAGCTTTTTTTGTAGGTATTTCTAATGTTCGTTAATCAATTTGTGAGTTTAATCATAATTTATTTTCTATAGGAGTTGTTGAATAACCTAAACTAGAAGGGGGTTATAGAAGATTCTAAAGCTATTAATTGTTTTACCTTATCTTGGTTAATAGAAGGAGGCCTACCTTTGTAAATACCCTTGTTTTTAGCGGCAGCAATGCAGTCAACCTGACGCTCGCAGCATAAGTTAGTTTCAAATTCGGCAAAGACACCTAGCATATCAAAGAAAGCTTTACCGGTTGCAGTAGAGGTATCAACCGGTTGTTCTATAGCATAGAGATGAGGGCCTTTTGTTTTGAGTCGATCTACTAATAATTTTACAATTTGTTGTTTTAAGTGCGATAATTTTTGAATCCAAGTTTTGTTCTACGGTTGATGTGCAAGTGTAGCCTACTTTGGTCATAAAATGTCTATTTTGGGTGTATTTAAAATAGAGTATTTTTACTAAGTGCAACAGTTTAATTTATGTTAGCTATTCCCTCTTACTCAACTAGACCTATAATTTGTTTGTACAATAATTCTGCACTAATAAAAGCCTTTTCAATTTTTCCTTGTATACACCAATCACCAATAGCAGCTAGTTTATTCTGCTGATCTAGTAAATATTGATACCGATGATTTTTACCGATATTAGCATATCTCCACCTATGGATAACTGATTCTACTAAATCATTATTACTACAATCTATAATCTCTGATATAGATTTGATCATTTTTGATTTTATATACTCAAGGTCATAGTCTATATGCTTATCAGCCCATTTATTATTTGCAAGAACTACTAATGTATTAGAAGGTTTTCTTCCTGGTTTACTAGAATTATTTGAAATCCAACTAATATTGGAGTATTTAACCAAAGCTGCATCCCAGCTTATGTTTAATTTATTGTGAAAACCAAGCATCAGAGAGTAGCAGCCCGACATTTTTACCCGTTCTAAGTCTCTATAATAATAAAATTCTTTAGGGATAAAGGTTTTAGCTTGATGCGCAGGAACGCTGCTGATCACCCAGTCAAATTCACCTAAGATAATATCGTTTTTATCAAATAATTGCCACTTATTCCGATTAGTTTTTGCTATCCTTTGTACATCCACATCAAGTTCAATACTTAGCTTCTGCGCAAAATATTTACAGATTACATTCATTCTAGGGGACCCAACATAGTGGGGATATTCTGTATTCCATTGGCTTTGTTTGGTTATTTTATTTTGATTAATTTCAGCAAACCTTGCATTCCATATAACAACTATACCTTCATTAATTAGAGGTTGTATAAACTTTCTAAAAACATCATCCTTGATGGTAAAAAATTGCGCTCCATGATCAAATTCGAAATTTCTAGTATAACGCGTAGCTATTCTACCTCCTACCCCTCTTGATTTTTCAAAAATTTTTACATTAGCTATGTGATTAAGCATATGGCCAATAGATAAACCTGATATACCGGAGCCGATTATAGCAATATCCTGTTTTTTAATAGTCATATTTTATGTTGTTTAAAAACTTTCTAGAATCAGAAGCTATTGCCTCTTTTTGTGAGCTACTCATTTTATCATATGTTTTATACATCATAGATATCCTATGATTTGTTTCTAACTTGCTTCGGTTGCACACCAGAAAATTCCAGTATAAATAATTAAACGGACAGGCTTCGCTACCATTTTTAATATTTATTTTGAAAGAACAATTTGTACAATAATTAGACATTTTTTTAATATAAGAGCCACCTGCTGCGTAGGGTTTACTTGCAAGATACCCTCCGTCTGCAAATAATATCATGCCCGTTACATTCGGTAGTTCTACCCACTCGTATGCATCGGCGTATACAATCAGATACCATTCATTGACTTCGTTTGGATGAATTCCGGCTAGAAGTGCAAAATTACCCAGCACCATTAATCTTTGAATATGATGTGCGTATGCATGTTTTTTTGTTTCTTTAACGCATTGATCAACACAGTTCATCTTTGAATCCGCTTCCCAAAAAAAACTTGGTAACTTACGATTAGCCCCAAAAAAATTCTCGTTTTTATAGCTAGGCATCCTATGCCAGTAGATTCCTCTTATATACTCACGCCATCCTATAATTTGCCTGATAAAGCCTTCAACAGAGTTTATAGGAAGATTTTTTCTATGATATGCATACTCTGCTGCCTTTACACATTCTATCGGGGTAAGGAGGCCACAATTCAGATAAAAGCTTAAATGTGAATGAAACATCCAAGGTTCATTTTCTATCATAGCGTCTTGATAATCACCAAATTTTTCGAGTCTCTTTTCAATAAAATCGATTAGTACTAATCTTGCGTCATCTCGTGTAACTGCAAAAAAGAATGGTTCTAGATCACCAAAATGGTCAAAGAAGTGTTCATTTACTAATTTAATAACTTCCATTGTTATTTGATCTTGCTTTATCTTATAATTTGCTGGGATATTGAGATCCTTAGGTGGTAATTTACGATTTTCATTATCATAATTCCACTTTCCTCCTTCTGGTTCATCACCATTCATCAAAATATTATGCTTTTTTCGTATTTCACGATAAAAAAACTCCATCCTCAGTTGTTTTTTTTCACCTGCCCATTTACTGAATTCGTTTGGTGTACATAAAAAACGATTATCTTCTCGTATTTCAATCGGAATATTGATTATATTTTTCCAGCTTTTGATCTCTTGCAAAATTCTATATTCTGAAGGGTATGTTACTATTACCTTTTTTACTGAATATTTTTCTATAACTTCTTTTATTTGATCCTTTAAAGAATTTTTATTATTTTGATCATCTATTTTTACATAGCGAAGATTGACACCTGAATCCTTAAGTTCTTTGGCAAAATGCCGCATCGCAGATAAAAGAAATGCTATCTTCTTTTTATGATGTTTTACATGAGTAAATTCCGAATGGAGCTCAACCATAAGGACTATATCTTCATCTTTATCAATATCTGATAAAGATGATATTTGATGGCTTAATTGATCATACAATATAATTCTTAAATTTTTCATGGGGTCTTGTTTTTTAATGATGCAAAGGATATTAAAGCACGATCACGTGATTCTTTTAAGTTGACTATAGGTCTTGGATAATCTATTCCTAGATTTATTCCAGCCTTGGTAAGTATATGTTCTGGTGCTTCCCATGGGTTGAATAAATATTCATTTGGAAGATTTTTGAGTTCAGGAACAAATTTTCTAGTATAGATGCCTTCTGGATCAAATTTTTGACCTTGAGTAACTGGATTAAAAATGCGAAAATACGGCGCTGCATCTGCTCCGCAACCAGCAATCCATTGCCAGCTTGCAGAGTTATTCGCAAGATCAGCGTCAACTAAGCAATCCCAAAACCATTTTTCTCCGTACTTCCAGTGCAACAGTAAGTTTTTGACTAAGAAAGATCCAACGATCATTCGCATGCGATTATGCATATACCCCATTTCCCACAACTGCCTCATACCGGCGTCAACAATCGGTACACCGGTTTTTCCTCTCTGCCATAGTTTTAATATTATTTTATCTTCACGCCAGGGGAAAATATCAAAGTTCCTGTTTAAATTCTGTTTCGGCAAATATGGAAAATGATATAATAAGTAATAGGAGAATTCTCTCCACCCTAACTCACTGCAAAAATGATCTATATCTTGTATATATCCTTTATTTTCTTGAGATATAACTTTATGCCAAATATAATTTGGAGAAATTTCACCAAAGTGTAAGTAAGGTGATAGACAAGATGTATTGTCCTTATACGGAAAATTTCTACCTTCTTTATAACCTTTTAGACCAGATTCTAAAAAATCATCCAATCTTTTATATGCCGCATCCTCGCCAATATTCCAGTATTTGTCAAATTTCTTATTCCACTGAATTTCAGGTAATAGCTTAAGATCTCTAATATTAGTAGAATTATTATTTTTAACATAAGATATTCCTTCTGGTTTGGGTAAAGGAATTCTCGGTTCATCATTACCTAGACAACCCTTTCTATAGAAAGGTGTAAATACTTTATAAGGTGTTCCGTCATTCTTTAGAATATTCCATGGTTCCCATAGCAGTGATGCATTATAGCTTTTAACTTTTATGTTCTTATCTTCAAAAATCTTTTTGATTTTTTTATCACGATCTACTTGCCATGGTTCATAACATCTATTCCAGTAGATATTATCTATTTTATGAAAATTCACTAATTCCGCTAAAATATCAATAGGATTGCCTTTTCTAACAATTAAATTATTTGCAAGTTTTTTATTCAAATCTACAAGAGAATGATGTAGCCATACTTTACTAGCACATCCTATTGGCCGTTCATTCAGGCTAGCACCATCCAAAATATATATTGGTAGAACTAAACCTTCCTTGGCGGCATTGTATAAAGCAGGGTTATCATGAGTCCTTAAATCACAGCGAAACCAGCAAATCAATTTTTTCATAGCTCTAAAAATCTATTTCTTTTCCATCCCAAGCAAATAATTTACCAGAATCTTCAGTCGTTAAATTCTCAAGTACATTAATCATTTTTGATACTGAATAATCGGCGGTAAATATATTATTGCTATTGTGTGAAATTGCTGAAGAAAAGGGTTCGGATAATTTACTTTTTACAGTTCCTGGATGTAAACCCACTGTAATCAGGTTAGGATTTCTGCGTCTCATTTCAATACTAAGGTTTTTTATTATCATATTTAATGCCGACTTAGAACACCTATAAGAATACCAACCACCTAAAATATTATCAGAAATACTACCAACTCTTGCTGACAGTACTGCGAAAATTGACTTACTATCTTTGTTTGATTTTTGTATAAAATGTTTTGCTATTAATGCAGGACCAATAGTATTTACTGCATACAGTTTATTAAACTTTTCATAACTTAGATCTTTTATCGATTTTTCTGGAGTAATATTATGGGTAAATAAAACCCCAGTAGTAATAATAGTATAATCGAGATAATCATTATCAGGAATCTCTCTTGCTGCTTTTTCTATAGAGTGTTCATCTTCAATATCAATAAAATGATTAATTACCCTTACATCATCAAAGTTAATATCTGATCGTGAGAATAAATATAGCTTTTTTGTTTCCCAACTTTTTAAAAAATGTTCTACAAAAGCTTTTCCAATTGATCCACTGGCTCCAATAATAGCAACCTTCATTTTATCTATTTTACTTTAATATATTTTCTAATGATGCCTCTATAGTTTTAAATTGGAATTCATAACCACTATCTAATAATTTTTTTGGATATACTGCTGATCCATTTAACAATAGCTTATCTCCCATTTCTCCGAAAATCATTTTGATTACAAACTTTGGTATAGTTAAGACAGTTGGTCGATTTATCATTTTACCAAGCTCTTTGGTAAATCTATAATTAGTAACTGGGTTAGGAGATGTTAAATTATATATTCCTTTTTGTGTTTTATCTTTAATTAAAAAATTAAATGCACCGATTATATCATCTATATGAACCCAAGAAAAAAACTGTTTCCCCGAACCTATTTTAGCACCAAGTCCTAATCTAAATATTGGTAACATCTCTTCTAATGCTCCGCCATTTTTGCCTAAAACTACTCCGAGCCTTGTAATACAAGTTCTTACCCCAAGCTTTTCTGCTTTCTTAGCTTCTAATTCACATAAATTACATAATTTATGAGTAAAGTCATTTATATATAATGAATTTTCATCTATGTAGTTATTGCTTTGATTACCATAGTAACCTATTGCAGAAGCACTAATTAACAAATTTGGTTTTGTTTTTAGTGATTTAATTAACAGAATTAAATTCTTTGTTATTTCCAATCTACTATCTATTAACACTTCTTTATAAGAATTAGTCCATTTTTTATTGATTGGAGCACCTGCAAGATTTATTATTATATCTATTTTTTCATCAACATTAATTTGTTCAATAGACTTTATAATTCTTACACTTGATAAAGCTGGGCAATGACGAGAAAGGATAGTGGTAAGATAACCTTTTTGTATAAAAAATTTAGTTAGAGCTGAACCGATGAAACCTGTACCCCCAGTAATCATTATATTCATTTACAAAAACCCTAATTGACTAATGCTATTACTACTTTTAAATATAAAGCGAAACATATCTACAAAAAGTATGATAGCAAGACTTACTTAAAATAACTATAATTATTCGATATAAAAGAAGCTTTGTAATTACTGCTATAAATTAGCCTCAAGTATAGTTAAACAATAAATGCAGAATTATTTCAAGTATTGGAGTGTTGAGAGTCTTCGTATCAAAGTATTACCTTACTAAAGGAAAAGTATACGAAAAAATTGACTTACTATCTTTGCTTAATTTTTGTATAAAATGTTTTGCTATTAATGCAGGGCCAATATATCCTTCTTGTTCAAACTGGAAAGCGTAATATAATTCAATTTAAATCTAGAGATAGTATATTAGGCCAGTGATTACACAAAAGAAATTACAAAAGCAGGATTCAAGGTGAAGCACAAAAGAAACTTATTTACTACGTATATGTGTTTTGTTGTTAATCTTGGCCAATCCATGCACTATATCCAGGCATGGAAGATATATAATACTAAGTCTGCTGAAGATATTTCGCTTATGTCTTATATTATTTGCCTGGTGTTATTAATACATTGGTTAGTATATGGAATTATTGTAAAAGATAAGGTAATCATTATCGCTGAAACATTAGGTATTATAGGGAGTATATTGGTAATAATAGGGACTATTATTTATTCTTAATTAGTAAACATTAGGACAAAGGTTCAGTATATCTTTTACTAACAATGTGCTTTTTTGAGTCTAATAACCTTGCATAACTCCCCATCCATCAGTAAAAGTGAAAAATCTGATTTAATCTGACAGTTGTAATGATATTGGAACTAATAATGTCTTTTAGTACCTGTCCTGCTCCAACAGAAGGTAGTTGATCCACATCACCGACTAATAAAAGACCGATATGATTAGGGAGAGCTTTTATTAAAGCATAAAATAAAGTGACATCAATCATTGAGCTTTCATCAACTATTAAATAATCACATATAAGTCTATTGTCCTGATTATACTTAAAACCTCCTCCTGAAGAGTTAATTTCTAATAATCTATGTATAGTGGTTGCCTCTAGCCCGGTTGTTTCACTTAGGCGTTTAGCAGCTCTACCGGTTGTAGCACAAAGTTTGACATTAAGCTTTTTAAGTTCCAGTAGTTTAAGCAGAGCTTTTACTAAAGTTGTTTTACCTGTACCGGGACCGCCGGTAATAACCATAAGTCTTTTTGATAGAGCTTTGATAATAGCTTCTTTTTGATTATCTGCTAACCGGATACTCAGCTTTTGTTCTATTTCGGGAATTAACTCTTGCGAGTTATTATCACCCCAGTGATAACTAGCTAGGAATATGCATGGCTTATCTTCTATCAGATCACAAACAATAGTTTTTGATTCGATTTCTTTTTCAATAGCTAGCTTTACTAAACTTGAGTCTATACCAAGTAGTTTCTGAGTATTTTCTATTAAGGTTTCTAAGGGTAGGGCACAATGTCCATTTGAGGTTGCCTCTAATAATGCGTAAGATAAACCGGCTCTAGCACGTATAAGAGAATCTTTTGCAATACCTAAGTTAGAGGAATCGTATCTGCTGAAACGAATCCAATACCCCTTATGTCTTTAGCTAATTGGTATGGATCCTTGGATACTATGGCAATTGCTTCTTCCCCATAGGTTTT
>Ga0214923_10003949_pt1 | contig 18308 bp, 15 predicted proteins | sample LL1510_MetaG_FD_177993 | JGI IMG/M metagenome (GOLD analysis project Ga0214923, IMG submission 177993) | Freshwater microbial communities from Lake Lanier, Atlanta, Georgia, United States - LL-1510 | ecosystem: Environmental > Aquatic > Freshwater > Lake | place: USA: Georgia | collected... | reverse complement strand
CGGACCTGCTGGCGCGGACGGTGTTGGTGGTGCTGTGGGTGCTACTGGGGCGACTGGGCCTGCTGGCTCGGACGGTTTTGATGGTGCTGTGGGAGCTACTGGGGCGACTGGACCTGCAGGCGCGGACGGTGTTGATGGTGCTGCGGGAGCTACTGGGCCTACTGGACCTGCTGGCGTGGACGGTCTCCCTGGTGCAACTGGACCTGCTGGCGCGGATGGTGCTGATGGCGCTACGGGTGCTACGGGGGCTACAGGGACAGGAGCTACAGGGGCAGCAGGGGCAACAGGCGCAACGGGTGCGACCGGATTGGCAGGTGCTGTAGGATCGACAGGTGCAACAGGTGCGACTGGACTGCTCGACAACAGCACACTATCACAGATCCAGAGCGATATCTTGCTTAAGGCAGACAAATCCAAGACATTGTATCAAAATGCTAATTTTGTGAATACAGGTCAGAATACTCTTACATCCATCTTGTCGTCTATAGGAAGTGCTCAAGACCAGACAATTGTGTTGGGGTCAGGGACGCACAACCTTTCCGGAGACACTACAGTGTCAATTACGAATAGCAACCTGACACTGACCTCGCCTGATGGGGCGGGCGCACCACCCACAACCTTCAGTGGAGCAATCACCCTGAACGGATCAACACAAACAAGGGTCAGAGTCTCAAACATTCAGTTCAACAGTGTCTTTACCATATCTGGTACCGCAGGGCGGCACTACTTCAGGGATTGCGCCTTCACGGCAGGCTTCACGTTCTCGGGTGCGATGACTAACTGGTGCTATTTCGATAACTGCGCCTTCAGCGGAACAATCACGATCCCTAACACATTCGGCGGACTGGCATCATTCTTCAGATGCGATTTCACTGGTGCGACACTCACGCTTAGCAACGCACTGGCGACTCAGGTGCTCTTCAGCAACTGCTCCAATCTACCTTCCTTCTCACTGAACGCAGTGCTGTCCGGCGTAAATGCGACCTCATCATCTACAAGGTCAGACGTGGTGCAGTCTTCATGCAGTGCTCTGACAGTGTCTGGCAACATGACGGTTGACACGGACACACTGACAGTAGACTCCACCAACAATAGAGTAGGTATCGTCAAGACAAGCCCTGCCTACCCTCTCGACATCACAGGCGATGTCAACATCACAGGGTCTTATCGTGTGAACGGCAGCGTGCTATCTACCGGGGGTTCATTCACCCCATCATTCACGACACTACAGTTATCAGCCAATTCAGCAAATTACCAGTTTGGGGCAACAACGCTCTGGACACAGAATACCCTGGGCGCAGGCGTGTCTTATAACGCAGGCACGATAACGATAGACGGCGGCACGTATCCCGGCATCTGGAACATAACATTCAGTTTATTGTTCAACGTCGGGGGAGCAATACAAAGATGGGTGTGGCTTCAACAAGATTCACCTATTCGGTATGATGCTACAGGAGCTACAAATGCGTTAAAAATGGGGTACTCCGTAGTAGCATCTACCCAGGATATACAGTCCGGTCAGGTGTCTCTATACTTAACACAGTCCACGAGCTTCACCCTGAAAGCGGGTGTCAACGCAGGACAAACTGACTTTGGTAAACTACAAAGGGTAGGGACGTATGTGTTCATCAGTCGACTAACCGGGTCATAAAAAATCATGCTACAATATAAAAATGTCTGAGGCTCAGCCACCGGTGAACCAAGATTCGGCCTTGTACAATCCGATAAACTTCAGCGAGGCATCGACATCCTCGCTGGACTACGCATCACTGGATGCACGCTACCTTAACAAGGAGCAGGGCGGGGTGGTCCAAGGTGATGTGTTTGTGCAAGGCAACGTATACACAAGAGGAGCGACGACCATTATCGGCGAATCCAAGGTGATATGTAATGACGGGAGCAACCAGGCTACTTACTCGGGACAGGGCATACAGATTGTTGGTGGGGGGAACATCTCTCTTAACAACAATGCTGCAGAGACTGAGCCTGACAATTTGTTAGAAATCAAACTGAAGGACGCCGACAGGCTGGTAGTGTCAAAGGATGGCGACACGTCCATCACTGGGACATTCTCCCAATACGGGAGGGCTACGCTCGGTCAGCGTCTGCTGTCATCAGAGAACACAGAGGTATACAGTGAAGACAATACGGCCTACATCGACTTTCACTCTCGTAAGTTCCGAGATAACGATTATGACACACGCATTAAGTCGACGGGTGGGTCTGACACGGGGTTGTCGGGTAAGGGCACGCTCAATCTGGAGGCCTCTATTTATAACTTGGACCCTGGTGATGTTGTCTTGCCTACGGGGAGCATCTACTTTGCTCGACGAACGGCAGCCGACGACTCTGGCCGAATATTTTACGACAAGACCCGGCGTGTCTTCTACATCCAATTCACACCCGAGATGCGATGGCAGGCCCTGAACAACTTCACCTTCACCGATATGCTCCTATTGAACAAGGATATCATGACAATCAAACCTATCTTAAATGTCGATAACCGATGCACTCTGGGGCGGCGGCTGAACAAGTCGGTGGAGATTGATTCGTCCGTAGTGTCAGCACAGGCTTTTGTTGACTTTCACTCCAATCCAAACGTGGTTAACGATTACGATGCTCGAGTCATGTCGTTGGGTGGTCAAGACAATGTGTCTGGTAAGGCTGATCTGCAGTTGGAGGCTAACAGGTATCTTTTTAACGGTGGGTCAATCTTGATGTCTGGTCGCAATCAGAGCATATGGTTCAAGAACGACGGCGACAGCGGAGATCGATTCAGACTTCACATGAACACTGATGGTAATGATTGCTACATTGACTGTCAAAAGTCCTTATCGATCAGAATGGACGGCTCACTGGCGGGGCTACAGACAGTCTTCAACGCATCGACAGATTATATAACACACGGTGTTGCGATGAGGATGCATGGGCCTATCGGGAAGTACGTCATGTTCCACAAGGATAATGGGTTAAGAGACGTCAGCTTCAGACCACAGTCTTGGCGAATGTGTTCAACCGGCATGGACGGCGATTGGCACTACCTCGGGCTTGACAAGACGACATCAGATCTAAAGACTAAGCAAAACATTGAGGACTATGATGTCGAAGATCTGGCTAACCGATTTCGAAATCTCAGACCTGTATCCTACGAATTCAAGGATCGCTACAAGGCCTATAACAAGAACCCACACGGGACACGGAACATAGGATTCATCGCTCAAGAGGTTGAAGAACACATTCCCGAACTCGTTGTCGAGCTGGAAGATCCTGACAAGCCGGACGAGACACTGCTCACATGGAACGAAGGCTACATGACCGTCCACAACACGATGCTTATCCACTACCTGCTTAAGAAGATTGAGTCGTTGGAGGCTAAGCTTTCTTGTATGACTCCTTAGCCAGTCTGACCAACTCTTTGACAGGCTTGCCCTTGTTGCTTGCGCACGTCGATTTATAATGCTCCATCCAAGCATTAGGCTTCTTCTGCTTCGCTCCTTCACCCTCAATCACCTTATCAAGGACTGCCCCGACCTCGGTGGCTGTCTTGATCAGCTTCTCACTGATCTTTGGCACCTTGTTGAGCACTGCATCAGCATCCTGCTTGATGAATTTCTGAGATTCATCAGTCCCCATGTTATTGTGTTTTAGAATGGACAATAAAAAGTCCTGACAATTGTTCTTTCTGGCATCATAGCCAGTGAATCGTTTGTTGCCCATCCCTTTGCGAGTATTATCGATAAGAGCTCCGATGGTCAGCCCCTCGTGAACACTGATATCCATGGTCTCAGATTCCCGTTTGACGGGATTTTTGCGTGCAAAGACTATGACCGCCTGCTTATCCAGCTGATACTTACCGTTGATGAACATGGCGAGATGCATCATACTGTCATAAGATGCATCCTTAACGGCCTTCTCGTATGTGCCCATCGACAGCCAGTTCAATGCCGTCCTGACCGCAGAGCTCAGAGGCGTTCGAACAACCTTGATGGAGGTTATCACTTCGTCCTTGACCTTGTCCAGCAGATCACGAGCTGAGGGGGGTAATACACCATCAGCCCTTTTGAGCCCTTCACCCGATGACATTTGTATGTGTTAACAGAAACTTTTTACCTTTTTAGATAGAAATACAATGAACACCACGACCCAGGCATTCCGAAGCAGGGGCGAAGCCGACAAGGCCAGCGCGATGAATAAGCAGTATCTTCGCTTAAAGACAAAGTTGAATGCCCGATCTGAGCAGGCCAATCGTGAGCGATTCGAGGCAGAACAGACGGGGACTCCATCAGGGAATGCGCCACGCGACCCACGCACTCTCCAGGAGAAGCAGGCCGATGTCGTAGGCCAGAGGATCGAAGCCAAGCAGGCCCTATTCAAGATATTCGGTGATAGCGTAGCAGGACAAGAGGAGGCCAACCAGTTTCTTAGCACGATGACGCCCGACGAGGTCCGGCTATTTAACGAGTGGTCGGCCGACATCGCCGACAAACTGAAGACGAAGAAGAACATGTCCGCAGCGTTCTTCCGCCAATACTTCAATAGATACCTTCAGAAGCTAGGGGAGACGGCAGCGACCAACCTCGACATACCCCTACAGTCGAACGAGTTCAGAACGGCCATGGTGGCTAACATTGGAGTTAATGCACAGGCTCGAGATTTTTTGGGTCGCATAGGGCCACTTGTTGAACAAATCAGAAACATCTCAGGCACAATGATCATGGGTGTTCCTCAGGCGATTAACAATCTCACCGATAACCTCGACCGTATCCAACAAGCTATAAGAGCAGGCAATGATCAAGCATTCAATCTCTCTGAAGAGACGTCGAGACAAGTTGGTGAACTATACGAGGATGTGATGACCATGCTTGCTGATATAAGAGACAAACCGAATGAGTCGCCACAGGCTAACACCCGCTTGAATCGCATCCTGGGGGAACTGGTGAAGATGAATGACAGGCTGGAGGTTCAGATGAGACGGGCCGACGTCGCTCCTCGCCCCCCTCTGTCAGCCGTGGGAGACGCTGACGTGTCATCGTTAGAGTTGTCTGACTCATTGAGTTTCCGAGACATTCCCCGCGACCCGGCACGTGATGCCGTCCCCGGGCAAGTATACGGCATGTCTCCTGCTGTAGGCGATTACATGATGCACCGATACGATGCTGAGTCTCAGCCTCCGTCTCAGCCGTCATCTACAGGGACATCAGAGGCTGCCGCTACGGGTGGAGTAGATCCAAACTTCTCATCGACTCGGTTGCTGCCGAGGGCTGCGGCACTCCTTCAGCAGAACCTTACCCCCGAGCGTGAGGACTTAGTAGACGAGCTCCTTAGATATGAACGAACAAGTGAGATACCAAGTAGCATACGCAGAAACAGGCCATACCCATCACCAGAGGCCATCAGAGATCCGGCCACACCAATCCAGGAACTACGAGACGCTCGCCAAATCATCAGGGATTTTCTAAGGACTAACGACCCTTTGCCGGCTTTCAGGACGCCAGGCCGAAGGAACCCATCTGAGCCACTCAGTGCGGAACGAATCCAGGAGTCATTACAGAGACCCGGACTGGCCAACCTTGTAGGCAAGACACAGCGAGTGCCCCGCAGGTCATCGGCAATGACTACCCTCCCTGTGTTCAGCCCGCCGGGTGGTGGTGCAGATCCTCGCACTGCGAGCACACCCAGTGTAGGGGCAGTGCAGCCCTCACCAGCAGGCGCGTCAGCAGACCTACAGAGGGCATACGACATTGTGAACGGTCAGTTCATTGGGATTTGGGAAGAGGCTCTCACTACCGGCGACTATTCACCGTGGGTGGAAGACTTGCTTAACAACTACACAGCCGACTATCGGCAGGTTGTTCTTAACGCTATGAATACAATCAACACCCAAAGTCCAAACGGAATGGATCGGGCCATGGCAGCTGGGTTTATGACGGATTACGATCAGGAGATTCTTCGGCGACAGCGGTCCGGTAGAGGGTTCTCTTCGAGGACAAATAAGCACGTTAACAACAGGCAGACCGATTTTAGATTCAAAGTAGGGAGAGGCCTTGATGTCGAACAAGCCCCTCGGTTCTACACGTTTGGCTCAAAGCTCATTCACACCAAATCACTTAGGGACGGTGTGCTATCGCCACGCTACAAGTCGGGGGTGTCCATCCCACGTTTCCCACCGACGGGAATTTCGAAGGATCTCCAGGATTACATCATGGAGTGTATCCACGACAACAAGATCCACCGCAAGGGTTTTACTCAACTATCAAAGGATGACCAGACGATATTCAGAAGACTATGCAAGTCGGCAGGTGTCTGGACTGAACTTGGCGAGCATTATGAGGATCCAGACAAGGAGATGATGGATCGATTTGAGCTGCTTAGAGGCCACATCCTTGCCGGTGGTGATAACCACGAGGTCCTGGACGAATTCAAGCAGCTTGTCTTTAAGCTAATTCGCTTAGGTAAAATGACGATCGAACAGGCTGAAGAAATAATCTCGGCACTACCATAAAATATGAAGGTCATAGTGGTCAACAGCACCCATCTCGTCGCTGATCAATACGGGAACAAATTCACTTATCGATTCCCCTCTCCAGCCTCATTTCAAGACGATCAGATCGCCGTTTCGGCCTGTAATATCTATTACTCATGGCGCAACATCGATGCTACCTACGACAACACCTCTTTTTCTTATCGGTGGGTTGATGGTAATGTGTATACAGTCAGTATCGATCAGGGCTACTATACGGCAACCACCCTGAACACATATCTACAAAAGAAGTTCATCGAAAGGCGTCATTACCTTCTCTCATCAACTGGGACTTATATCTACTACGTGAGCATGAGCGTAAATCCGGCTTATTATGCCATTCAATTGAACTGCTACGCTGTGCCCACCGCAGCACAGGCTGCCGTCCTCGAATACACCCGTCCAGTAGGGGCTACGTGGGATTTCCCTGCTACAGCACGGACACCCCAGGTCATCATTCCCGCCACGGGATTCAGAGACATTGTAGGTCTGACGGAAGGGTCATATCCCCCTACTGTCCAAACTACTGATTACGAGGTATTATCGAGCTACACACCCCAAGTTCATCCAATCCAGAGTCTGTTGATTCACGTCAACGTAATTGATAACCAGTTGAGCAACCCAAACACGGTCATCCAAGCATTCACACCTGATGTTAGCTATGGCTCTCTGATCACCTACCAACCACCCGAATTCACATGGGCAGATATCAGGAGTGGGTCGTACGAGAGCATTCAACTGTTCTTCACAGACCAGCAATACAGACCGGTTCGTATCCTTGACAGCAATTTGGTTGTATCATTGGTCGTTAAGAAAAAATCCGACATAACTAATAAAGGATGAAGCTATACTCACTACGTAAGACCCGAAGTGGCTTGACAGGCGGAAGACTGGTCGGTCGTATTATGCGCAAGACGGCCGGAACGGGGACGGCTCCTCTTCTGCTGGCCAGAGGCCACGGAGCAGGCATATCTGTTGGGGACAACAAACAGCCCAGTGCAGAACAAAAACAGATGGCAGAAGACAAACAAAAAATGGAACAACTCCAGGAATCTCTTAAGAAGCTACGCCTTAAGGGGTCTGGATCCAAGACAATCAAATTTTCGTTCTGAATTCTTAAAAATATTATCTTGCCTACTCAAAAAACATATCATGGCTGACCAGGTTGTTTATGAGAATTCAAACTCGGTCGAGACCAGTTATCAGCCCTTCACTGACAAGCGTGTTCTTTGGGTGTCTGATGAGAACAGTGGGTCTTACTCGTCCGGTCAGATTCAGATAACCACTTCTGCACTCTCCAACTCGGGTCGTTGGGTCGACTATGCCAACGGGGAGATCCACATTCCAATCATCATTACGGCTACCAGTCCAGCAGGTGATATCGGAATTGCCAACAACGCCTTTGCTGTTGGAATCAAGAATGGCTTCTATCAGTTCATTCATAGCGTCCAGATCAGTTATAACAACACCGAGGTGGTGCAACTCACGAGCCAAATCAATCATCTCATTAATTTCCAGTTGATGACTTCGCTGACCAAGAATGATGTTGAGAAAATAGGCCCCACTATCGGCTTCTTCCCGGATGAGCCACAGGGTTGGGCGTTTGGTGCGGCAGCAGATGCAGGGACCATAGTCGGTATCGGCTCAGCTCACAATTACAATAGGGAGAACAGTGCATGGCTTACGGGCGGGGGCTACGCCAACACGATTAGTCATTACAACACTGGCTTCATCAGGCGCCAGCTTATCACCAACATTGATCACGCAGCTGCAAACGTCGCAACTTACCAAAACGATGACCGGGCTGCATCTGCAGGACGCAACCGATACATTTATGCGGCCAACACCTATGCTGCGTGGCTCTTTGATGCTGTGATTAGGCTTAAGGACTTGTCCTCGTTCTTTGGGAACATGCCATTGACGAAAGGTGCATTCGTGAGGATAGTTCTGAACCTCAACATGGCCACCCAGCAGATTCGGGTCCCTGCCGGTGCTAACAGAGCGATGAGGTGCTCCGCTGCTCCCATCCTGACCGGTGGCACGTGCCCCTTCATGGTCGCATCGTGCTTGGACAACCCCGTCAACAGTTTTGGAGCTTCTAACTTGCCTCTGGATGGTGCGGCGGCTCGCACGATCACTTTCCAGACGAGTGTCGCCCGCTCTTCGGTAGCCGGTGTCCCTAACCACCCGCTATCATCTGCTCGGCTCTACGTGCCGACCTTCACGATGAATCCTATCAATGAGACCGACTATATAACACTGAACCCTACCAAGACGATCAAATACCAGGACAACTACGTCTATACTGTGAACAATATCGCGGCCGGTGCCACCTTCTCGCAGCTCCTTACCAACGGGATCGCGGGAGCAACCTCCATCTGCTGCCTGCCATACTACGCGGCGTCTCAGCACCCTATCGGTGGTGTAGGCGCAAACGCAATTGTAGCCTCCCCGATGGCTTCGCCGTTCGCTGCCGAGCCGGGGACCACGACGCCTCTGATTCGCCTCGCCGACTTCCAGATTCAACATGGTGGCCTTAACGTATTTAACGAGAACCAGCAGTATGAGTGGGCACAATTCGCCGACGAGCTTCAGCACGCCAATGCACTGAATGGAGGTGTCCAGGACAACCTAAATTCGGGCCTTGTCTCGTTCACTCACTTCATCAACAACTACAGGTATTATTATGCCGACCTGAGCCGCAGGATACCCGCCGAGGATTTCGTCGCCAAGTCGATATTGATCTCAGGGCGTAATGATTCGAACGTGGCCATCGACCTGGTATGCTTTGTCCAATACTCGAAGCAGCTGACCATCAAAACCGAGAACTCGGAGGTCCTCATGCGGTGATCTAAGAAAAAACATTTGTGATACATCAAAACCATGCCTCCCAAGGATGCGACGATAACCGTCAAGATTGAATCCCAAATCGCTCAAAAGCTTAACGAACTGATCCAAAAACTCGAGACTCGTATGGAGGCTCTTAAGCCAGAATTGTTCAAGGATAAGCTATATGAGATTGTATCTGATCTTCATGATGCGTCAACAAGGATTGAAGACATTGGTAGGACCCTACAGAGTGTGATCGAGGATAAGCGATATTATCGATACACCAAGGGTCCTACTTACCACGTAGAGCCTGCTTATCAAGATCTTGATTCAATCTCAGAGTCCGAAGGATAGATAAGAAAACGTGCTAAATAAAAATATGTTAAATACTAAAGCGATTTAACATGAGTGAATTCAGTGAGGTGTTGGTTGATATCACACCCGCAACCCTCCGTAGCATGAAGAAGGGGAAGGGCTTCCGCCTTAAGCACGAGAAGGTTGGAACGGGGAACATTACCCTGATGCTTAAGGGTCCTCAGCATCAGCGTTTGACCAAGGCCGTAGCCCGTAAGAAGGGTGTCCGCCTCCAGCTCTCACCTGAAGAGTTGGATGCTACCATTCAGAAGGCTGGGGGTAAGCTCTCTCTCAGAGCAGTCGGTAAGGCCGTTAAGGATACCCTTAAGCCACTCGCCCGCCCTGTTCTTAAGGGACTCGCTAAGGCTGGGACTACGACACTGGCTGGGGTGGCGGCATCGAGTGTTCCCGCTCTTGCCCCAGTTGCGGCAGTCGTAAAGCCTGTTCTGGATCAGCAGATTGACAAGGGCATCGATCAGGTAGGTCAGAAATACGGGTTTGGCACGTCTGGAGGAGCGATGAGGAGCCTGACGCCTGCCGATAACATGAGGCTGGGCATACACCCACGCACCAAGTATCACCGACTGTCCACGGACATGTCATCCTTTGTGCCATCTGCCCATCCGGCAATGAGCCCGCCCGTCAGCCGCGTCTCAGGTCGCGGGATCTACCCCGCCGGGTATCACGCCACGGGGCGAGGCTTCGTGCCTCCCGGGATGTGATCAGATCTCTTACCAAAGGGTTAACCGAGAGAAGTATGCACTGCTGAACTTGTGTTCGGTGTTCTGGGCATGCCTCTTGAGCCATCGTTGACGGCGTGCCTCGTCGTTGTGATCGTGCTCCCTGTAGTGGCCTAACTGGTCCTTGAACTGAGGGTAGGGCTCACCCGATGATTTTTTCCCACCGAAGGGAATTTTTTTGAGAGCGCCAGTCTTGCGATGCTCCAGAACAGCATTATACTTGTGCTTCTTATCGGTGGCCAACTCGTAGCCTTTGACCTTCCATGACTCGGGGTCTTGAACGCGAACCATTTTATTTTTGTGTGGTTAAAAAATAAGATGATATCGAATATTGATATTGCTGATCTGATTCAGAAGAAAGGTCTCCCCATATCGGCAGTCATCAGCAAGGATCAGATTGACCAGCTTACAGAGATCCCAGACAGATCAGCCGTTATCGTCAACCTTGAAGATGATACCGACAGCAAGGGGAGGCCACTCCCCGGTTCTCACTGGACATGCCTGTGGTTTGAGGGGACTCAGCCAATCTATTTCGACAGCTTTGGGCTGCCTCCCCCTCAATCGGTCGACACGTTCTTAAGGGAGCAATTCAAAAAACCTTATGCTTATACAGGGAAGCAGATCCAATCGATCCGGAACAGCTTGTGCGGATACTACGTGATGGGGTTCATTCATTGGATGCACCAAAATGGACAACACACCCCTGTTCGTCGGTTCGAGGCTTTTCTGGATCAATTTGAAGAAGACCCGGTAAGAAACTCGGGTGTCCTACAGCAGATCCTTGACGACTTGTAGTGCAGAGTTGTGCCCCTGTGCTCTCTGACAATCTTTCGAATGTTATCATCCGGTGATGATACTGGATAAGCATATTAAGAATATGCATTAAATCGACTTTTTCTTTGATGGTCAGGTATTTGATCCTGAGACAGTGGGTATGGCATAATGACTGGATGGCCGATACGAGTTGCATCTTCCTAAGAGCGACGAGTCTATCCATGATCTTCAGGAACGATTTGATCTCCATTTCTTTTTTATTTCGATCGGATAAAAAATAATTTATTTTGTTTTTATCTTGTGCCTTAACAAGCAGCAGTTGTATAAACAACAACTGATGACCAACAACAAGAGACCACGCCGTAAGGCATCACCTGAGCCAAAAACAGAGGAGGATCGATTCTGGCATGAGCTGGATCGAGCCTACACGGCACGCTTTGGGAGACTATTCGACCGCGATAACATCACTCACTCCGATGTCCAGTTCCTGGATATGCTTCTCAACATGTCGTTGGCTGTTCGGCATAATCGGGGCTTCTCCAGGATGTCGGATGACAATGTGGTCGAGCTGATGATCGAGCACATCCCCAAATTGATTTTGGATAAGGCTTAAGGAGATGTAATGATACGAGTAAGGATGATGATGACATACGAAGAGCCGACACGTGATCTTCTTGATCGAGCTGATAAGATATTTGAAATTCGGACACAAAAGGAGCGACATGCTGAGTTCCAGCGACAGAACAAAGAGAAGGTAGCACAATATAAGAAGAAATACATGCTTAAGAAATACGGCGAGCGTCGACCGTATGTCCCTCTTCCTACCGACCCGGAGGAACGACGGATTGAGTTGAACAGGAGGAAGCGGGACTATTATCAACGTCGAAAAGAGAAGAATCAACAGGAGGCTTAAGAAAAACTGATTTTGTAAGACAGCTTACAAAATTTTTAGAGGCTTAAGAAGCTGGCGTATACATACAAAAGATGGATCAGCGAGAGTCGGGACAACCTGCCCGACCGAGTCGTAGGAGTCGAGAGCCAGCCAGGGCGGGCGTCAGCGCGGATGGGACGAGATACACACCGAGGGACGGGTCGCGGTCGTATCTCGTGAGGACCGCGGACGGCAGGCTATCGGCTGGATACCGGAGGGCGCACCGGGACAATGCGACGCTGTTCCCTCTGCCAGAAGGCTTCCAGGTCCGGGGGACATCACGACGAGTCATGACCACTGATGCGGACGTCATCGCTGTGAGGCGTCTTAAGGCGGATGATGCTCGACGTCTCGGCTTCACGAGTCGCAAGGCTATGGTGGACTTTGTGAGGCAGCGCCAGCTTCATCGATTCTCTGCTATCCCTGCCGCCCGGGTGGAGGAGAGGGTAGAGCGTAATTACAGGCTGATCTCGCATGAGCATCACCCCAAGCAGCAGTGGCTACGGCGTCGATCATACGCTCTGGACGGGTTCAAACCTGATTTCACCGAGGCAGAAATCATGGCTACATTCCGTGCTCTTGTTAAGCAGGCCATCACCTCGGAGAAGTTGGAGCAGAGCGACAAGATCCAACTAACAATCATCAACCGCGATCAGAAGCCTGGCCATGAGGTCTACAACACTAACCTGTTCACGGTGAGCAGGGCCGATGATCTCGTTAAGCACTTCTTCGACAAGGTCATCGGCTTCCTCCAGTCATCCGACAGTCTTCGGACTACTGATTCACAAGTTCACGTTCAGATATTTAAGACGCCCCATGGACGAGGTGGGCATCGATCAAAATCCTGCACCACCAAGCAAAAGATTAAGCACAGGGAGGGCGTCTTCAAGCTGGAGGTGGATACGTTCTGCGGTCCCATTGCCTTAGCCATGACCCAACCATTCGCCAAGCGATTGCTACTCGATAAGAATGCTTACAAGGCCAGCAAGAGCCGCAATGCTCTCCGGTCCAAGGCGGGCAAAGCACTCATTAAGATGTTGGAGCCCGAGTGCCGTGATTTCGATCAATGGAGCACCATGACTTGGGAGAAGATGGAGGTCATCAGTCGTGTGGCGCGTGTTGGGATCCACATCTACGATACTGATAGGAAGGAGTGGATCACCACAAGCGGGTCCGAGACCTACCCAAATGACGCTGACCATCATAGTTTTCTCGTCAAGACGGGAAACCATTTCGACCCTATCATCCGCCCTGTTCAGTGGTTCGATCGGACTTATGTCTGTTATCGATGCCATGTCGGCTATGACAAGGTACATGACTGCCCCCACGCCAAGGCAGAAGAGCCCGAGCTGAAGCGCCGTAAGTACGAGCCATCTGGCAAATGTGGTCGCTGTAAATTCAAGCATGAGGGTCATTATCATCGGTGCTGTACCAACTGCCTCGCCGACATTACTAACTGTCATGCGTATAACAAGCACCAGTGCTACATCATGCGCGGTAGGGTGAAGGCATTCTCTGAAGAGCAGAAGGATCTACCGCATGGGTCTGACCTTCTCAGGGTAGAGCCTGATGGGCGCCACATCTACGACATCCCTGATTTGAGGATCGGGGACAAATACATCTTCATGGATTTTGAGACCATGCTTACACGTCATAACCACACCATCAAGAGATGCATCAACGTGGAGAGGCTTAATGTCGAGGTGGACAGAGATGATCACACTGTGAATCTGGCAGTGTCCCAATATGTCGACGGCACTGAGTTCGTTCATCGTTCAGCTGATGAATTCATGGAGTGGCTGATCCAGTCTGATGGCAAGACCTTCAAGCATGACGGCTACACAGTCATAGCCCATTACGGCTCCGGGTTCGATTTCCGCTTTTGTTATGAGTGGTTAGCCAAGCACTCGACGATGGGGTGTCCTTATACCATTATGGATGGGTCGAAGATTACCTTCATGAGTCTGAAGAAGCCGAATATCAGATTTGTCGATAGCATGAAGTTCTTCATGACCTCACTCACGAAATTGCCCAAGATGATGGGCTTTTCTGGTGAGATGGCCAAGGGTGATTTCCCTCATGCCTTCAACACACTTGAGAATCAGTCGTATGTAGGCGAGATCCCTGATCTCAAATACTTTGGGGTGGATGAGATCAAGGAGGCCAAGACCCGCCAGGAGCGGATCGACTGGCACTCCTCTTACTCTGGCACTTGGGATTTCCAAGCCGAGCTGCTCCGATACTGCCAGATGGATGTATCCATCCTGAGGAAGGCTTCAATGATATTCCGGCAACAGTTCTTGGATAGCGATGGGCTCGACCCATTCCAGTATACCACCCTCCCCGCGACGACCATGGCTCAGTATCGAGCGAACCACATGCCCCGTGAGTCCCTGGCCATCATTAACGAACAAAAGGACAATTTCAGCCGGATTTCTCTGGAGTGGCTTATGTGGCGACAAGCTCAGGACAAGCAGACGATCCAAACGGCCCTATCGGGCTTTGAGGCAAATATCAGCGTTGGAGATCGGCGACGACCTCGTAAGGTGGACGGTCTCGGCGAGGACGGCACCGTGTATGAGTTCCACGGGTGCCACTATCATGGCTGTCCTCACTGCTTCCCACAGCGATCTAAGAAGCTGAGGGAGTCAGAGGCCAACGACAAGGCTATCCGTGAGGCAGGCTACAGGCTTGAGGTGATGTGGGAATGCGAATGGCGTGAAATGAGAAGAGCCGATGAGATCCGCGCATTCCTCGAAGAGATCGAGGCGATCCTTCCCCTCTGCCCACGCGATGCATTTTATGGCGGACGCACCGAGGCGGTGAAGCTGTATTGTAATGCCAATAAGATCCCGGGTGGAGCTCGCATTTTTTACAAGGACTTCACATCACTGTACCCTTGGGTCATGAAATATTCCGACATGCCTATGGGGCACCCTATCATCATCAGAGATCCAGACAAGCCACTTAAGGATTACTTCGGGATCGGCAAGGCACACATCGTTCCTCCCAAGGGATTGTATCATCCTGTGCTACCTCGTAAGGGGGCCAAGCTGGTTTTTGATCTGTCCAAGTCCTGGATTGGGACATACACCACGCCCGAGCTTATGAAGGCCGAGGAGATGGGCTACAAGATCCGGCTGCTCGAGGTGCATCACTTTGACAGGAAGGGCGATCACATATTCAAAAGCTACGTTGATCAATTCCTTAAGATCAAGCAGGAGGCATCCGGCTGGCCCTACTGGGTTAAGTCCGATGCGGATAAGGACCGGTATATTCAGCTGTATGAGGACAGAGAGGGCATCCGGTTGGATAAGGACAAGATCGCACCTAATGACGGCTTAAGGTCGTTTGCCAAGCTGTGTCTCAACAACTTGTGGGGTAGATTCGGGATGCGGATCAAATCCGACGGTCAGACCATCCTTAAGACCTGGGATGACCTGTTGAAGATTCTGTCGAATCGGTCTATTTACCATTCGACTCTCCAGATCAATTGGGGCGACGGCATCGACATTGTGTCTTGTCGTTATCAGATGGTGGAGGCTGACCCGCGAGTCATGTTCTCCACTAATACATACATTGCCGACTTCACGTCAAGCTATGCACGCCTCAAGTTGTATGGTGTGCTACACCATCTGGGTGAGAGGGTGCTGTATATGGACACCGACTCCGTCATCTACTGGCACGAGAATACCGATGACAAACAGCATGGGCTTCAGTGTGGCGACTTCCTTGGTGAATTGACAGACGAGGTGGGGGACGGTCATTGGATCGAAGAGTTTGTCAGTGGTGGCCCTAAGAATTACAGCTACAAGATTGCTGTTAAGTCGGAGTGTAAGCCGGACTGCGACAAGTGTGGGACCACTCACACTAAGATAAAAGGCTTCAGCCTCTCACACGCTAATAGGCAGAAGCTGAACCATGAGACAATGAAGGCCGAGGTGCTGGGGACATATCTTAACGAGCATCAGAGACCCGAGGGTATCGCTCGGGATCCCGATAACATCACAGCTGAGTCATTCAGAATAAGATGGAACCCCAGGACAAGGCTAATGGAGAGCTTCATCGAGGAGAAGGTCTACAGTCCTGTGGTGGATAAGAGGGTCGTGCAGTCTGACAGGTTCAACGGTTGGATGTTAGACACCCTTCCCATGGGCTACTAACAAAAATAAGAGCTATATGATAAACCATGTCCAGTAGCGATGATGTCGAATGGATGAGACTGAACCTCTATGCCTCCCCCATCATCCCATCTTTTGAGAAATTCTTTGCTCAGGTTAAGGACAGGGTCTCCCGTGCTGACGCCAAAGCCTTTTACGATCAGCAGGAGGTTAACCAAATCTTCAAGACAGGTCCACGTAATACACCTAAGAACATCCCCCTGGTGGCAGAATTCCCGTTCCAACGAATATACGCGGATGTAATGTATATCACTCATCTTAGGTTAACCTTCCTTAACTTTGTAGACCTCTTCACCAAATACGCGTGGTCTTTTGTCTTTCGAGGAGTCTCCACCTTGTCATCTGACAAAACTGCTGATGCCTTGGAGGCTGTCTACAACGACATTGCCAGAAAAGGATATGTGATGAACCGGATTCACACTGACCCAGGCCCTGAGTTCTTTGGGTCATTCAAAAAGCGGGCTGAGGATTTGTGGATCTCTATTGATTACGGAGACCCAAATGATAAGAGGCAGTCAGGTCCTATCGAAGCGTTCAACAGGACGCTGCGTCTTCACATAGAGAGGCTGATCCCCCTCCTCGGACAGCGTGATCCTCAATTCACTCAGATCGAGAAGGCACTCCCCATGATCATCTCTGAATACAACAACACCAGGCACAGCTACACCGAGCACACACCTAATCAGGTAATCACTGATGAACAGGCCCAAGCTTTTGTCAGGATCAAAAACCTTGTCGGCAGGATCGATGCCGTTGAGAACCGCCCTGATCCTATCCAGGTAGGAGCTACAGTCAGGATACGCGTTAAGCGAGGACAATTCTCAAAGTTGTCCCCTGACTGGAGCAGGACCGTGTACAAGGTCTCTGGATACAATCCTGCGACCCATCGTTATTCCCTTGACGGGAAAGATGGTGAGTGGTACCACCCCGATGATCTCCAGGTTGTCAAGGGTGAGCCTATGAGATTTACGACGCTGGACTATTACGGCACAACACCAGAGCCGGACCTGCCTGCCATCAACCGCAGACAGCAGAGGGCACTTAAGGAGATAGACGCTGTCGGCGACACTGTGGATGTTGATGCTCCACGAGCCAGACGTCAACGGAAGGCATATAACCCATACGGTGAGAACGAGCAACTCTACTGATCTGATGCTTAACAACTTGTGATCTATAGAATAACGCAATCTGCGATGAATCAGAAGATTATGAAGGCACGCTGTCGTCAGACCAAGGCCATACCCCTCTCATATACTCGCACACGTGAAGACTACATAGCCTATGTCAACCGGAATAGGTGTTTTGTTTGTAAGGATAGGGATATCACCCTCTACCACGTAGGTATGGGACTGACGATGTGCATGCATTGTATATACTCTAAAAAGTTGCTGGCATACAACCCCCCGCCCCTATCATCTTTGTTGAGGGTAGGCAAAAGAGAACAAAATTGATTTCTGATAGGGGCTTAAGGGTTTGTAATTATACCACTAAGGATGACCTCCACGACTGTCCTTGTCGTCGCAGACGACGCATATGATCGCATGCTGGGGACGCTGAGAGCCGGCGCTCCGTTCGTCTACACGTACCGCAACTTCTGCCCCCACGCCCCGACAGGCCCGTGCCAGTGCGTCAAGTTCAAGAACGTACTGATGGAGGACAAGGTCTATCGAGACTGGGGAAACAGTTCCTTCCAGCGCGTCTACAGCCTGACCATGTACCTCAACGGCGAGGCGGACCATAACTAGATCTCCCAGAGGGCCAAGTAGGGTAGGTAGCCGCACAGCAGACGCCTCCAACAGATAGAACAAAAGGCTTAACAAGATGTTGGCAAGAAGATGATGAAGAGGTGGGGTAAGGGGGGCCAGAGCCATTGGCTCTCTCTCGCGTGGTCTCCCCTGGGGCTTCGCCCCCTTGGAGGCCGTAGGCCTCCTGTAGTAGTAGGAGCCCCAGATCGAGTAAGTTTCTTATGCCATCCTCTT
>Ga0214923_10003948_pt1 | contig 18308 bp, 17 predicted proteins | sample LL1510_MetaG_FD_177993 | JGI IMG/M metagenome (GOLD analysis project Ga0214923, IMG submission 177993) | Freshwater microbial communities from Lake Lanier, Atlanta, Georgia, United States - LL-1510 | ecosystem: Environmental > Aquatic > Freshwater > Lake | place: USA: Georgia | collected... | reverse complement strand
AAATTAAATGCTCAAAGGCTTTTAGATTAGCTAAAGATTCACCCCGTGATACTCGCCAAGCCCACTCACGCCTTATGGCAGATGAAAAACCCAACTCAAGCAATGGATTAAAGGATGAGTCGGCATACTGCAGTACTGCGCCCAATATTCGATCAATCTCCCTCTCATTTACCGCATCCAGGGGTAATCTGCCCACTAAATAAATATCACCTAACTCATTCACCGCAAAAGCTATTGAATACATTGAAGCGTTTTTCTTTAGTAAGTACTCAAAGACTGCTTCCTTATTTTCATCTGGCTTTCTAATAACAAAAGCATTAATACTCAAAGAGTGCTCACCAACTACCAATGCGCAGTGGATTTGCTGCTTTGCCTCTCCTGGCAAGGTAATAAGGTAGGTATTTTCATCCTTTTGTTCATTATCTAAATCATGTGATGATAGAAAATCATCAATTACTGCATTTGGATCAAGCATCTTATAAGTACTTATATGCCCATAAAGTTGGCTTGATTGTTAAAATCAGCATTTAGCTTGCGAAGCTCTTCAAATGTTCCTTGATTAACAATGCGTCCTTTATCAATGTAGTAAATCATGTCCGCACTTCGTACTACAGATAAGCGGTGGGCAATGAAGATGACTGTGCATTCACCAGTTAACTTTAAAATAGACTCTGAAACCCGGTTCTCAGTCTCAGCATCTAGTGCGCTAGTTGCTTCATCAAAAATTACAATTTTTGGCTTAGTTAGGAGCGCTCTTGCAATACCAAGCCGCTGCCGCTGCCCCCCACTCAAATTCTTACCAGCATCACTTATTCGGTATGAAAGCTGCCCATCTAACCCTTGAACAAATTCAGAAAGGTCGGCAAGTTTTAATGCCTCCCAAACCAACTGATCAGAAACGGTTTTTGGGTCAAACCCTAAGCAAATATTTTCTTTAACCGTTGAGTTCTCAATAAATACATCCTGCGGCACATATCCGATTGAGCCTGGCCACCTTTTTATTGCGCCTGCTGGCGAGAGATCTGAAATAAAGATCGAACCAGAAGAAGGAGCAAGGAGGCCTAAAATCAAATCAATTAGGGTGCTTTTACCACCACCTGAAGGTCCAACAAAAGCGACAAATTTACCTGGTTGAATCTCCAAAGAAATATTTTGAATCACTTCCGTTGGGGCAGCTGTGTAGGAAAATTTAAGATTCTTAAGCTGCACCTTGGCAGAAAAATCTTGATGAGCTGTAGAGATTTTTGTCTCGACAGTAGTTAATTCATCAACAGTAAGTAACTCTTCAATTAACTCAAAGGTAGGTTTTGCGCCAGCCAGAGAAGATTTTACCGAAATTAAATTTTGCTGCAATCTTATTATCGCAGGCCCTAACCTCGTACTAGCTGCTAGAAATATTGAAATAACTGCGATTGCTCGATTTGAGTCAAATAAATAAAATTGCACGCCCGCTACAATTGCAACACCAAAAATAATTGAGATTTCAATAGTATATTTGCTGATATTGGGAAGAAATTTTATCTCTGCATCATATGAAGCAAGTTGCATCTTGCTTTTCTTTACTTCATTTACATAGTACTCTCGTCCACCTCTAATAAATAGATCTCGAAAAGAGTTAATACCTTCAGAAATTTTTTGACTAAAATAAATACTGGTATAGGTAGATTTTTGATTTAAATACACAACCCTTTTGTGAAGAAGTAGGTATAGAAGCCAAGCTATACCTACAAATACTATGAAGGTTCCTACGGAGGTCAAAGGATCTACTGCCAAAAGGCCGAGAATAATTACGAGCAGTAGTACAAAATCTGAGGCAATTACCACAAGATTAGTAACAACCCCTCCAACTAATTTCTCCACTCCGCCAGTCACATTATAAATTTGATGTTGAATTGAGTTTTTAAAGATTTCTTCTACTGGCCTATTGAGCATTTTAGATACTAATTTGCCTGAAATTTGAGCATTTCTCACACTCATATATCGCAAAATTCGACGTAAAAAATAAACTGATAACAAAGTTTTTATAACGAAGAAAAAAACTGCACTGCTACCTAGAATTATTAATAGATTCCGTTGGGGTAGTGAGGATAGATTCACGAGATCTAGAAATCTTGAAACCTGGTTTCCAGCCTCTAATCCTTGTAGGCCACGGATTAAAATTGCTGAGGCAACTCCAATAAGTGCTACACCGAGTAGATCTAAAAAAGCTAAAAAGGTATTTACAATCAATACTAAAAAGAGTCGAAATCGATCCTTTTTATCTAATAGTAAGAGCACCTTTTTGATCTCAGGAAATTTCAAAGCAGTGAAACTTAGGAAAGCCATGGTTGCACTATACCTAACTATTGGTTTTGAGCATGGTCTTCAATTCCTAAAGAATTGAAGCCTTACATATCACTCAAAACCTGGTATTTTGCTTTGGTTATACCTCTACTTGTTATCAAATCATAGACATCTAAAGTTTTCCTTGCAGTATTTTCCCAACCAAAATGGCTGGCATGCTCAATTGCTCCCATCGATAGTAAAAGCCTTCGTTGTGGTTCCATAATCAATCTAGAAATACAAGCAGACCAAGCTCTTGGATCATGGCCATCTACTAAGCAGCCAGATATTCCATCTGAAACTGCGGTTCTAAGTCCACCAATAGCAGTTGCAATAACTGGTGTGCCACAAGCTTGAGCCTCTAGTGCAACTAAGCCAAAAGATTCACTATAACTTGGAACACAAATCAAATCACTTGCTCGATACCAATCAGGTAGTACTTGGCGTGATACTGGATTAACAAAATGAGTAATATCTTCAATCTTTAGAAACTTTGCTAACGACTTTATTTTTTCTAATTCATTAATGCTTCCTGATGCACCGCCCATAATTACTACAGCAAGTTTTGCACGAAGATGTGGTGTGTGAGAAACCATCTCTGCTGCTGCCCGCAATAATACATCTGGTCCTTTATGAGGTTGAACTCTGCCAACAAAGGTAAGCATGATGGCGTCCGGTGCAATATCTAATCTAACTCTTGCCGCCGCTTTGCCATCTGCTGGTGAAAAATTTTCTAAATCAACACCCGGGGCAACGACAAAAACATTATCTGGGCAGGCATCGTAAAGTGATACTAGCGATGCAGCCTCGGCATCAGTATTTGCAATTAATCCAGTTGAAGCTTTAACAACCTGCTCTTCCCCAATGGCTCTAGTTTGTGGCTCAGGTTTTTCACCTTGCGCCAAGTTTAAATTCTTAACCTTTGCAGTTGTGTGCATTGTATGAATTAAAGGTATGCCAGTTGCCTCACTTACCATCCAACCCAATTGACCTGAGATCCAGTAGTGTGAATGAAGCAGTGAGTAATAATCTGTTGGCACTTGTTTTTGGTAATTCATAAACGCACTTGTTAGCGCTCCTAATTGGCTAGGAAGCTCCTCTTTAGATAGACCCTCAAACGGTCCCGCAACTAAGTGTTTAACATTTACACCCTCTGCTATTTCTACTGTATCTGGCAGATTTGGATGATTTGCTCTGGTAAAAATATCAACTAAAACACCGGATTGGGCCATCTTCTTTGCAGTTTCAACTACATAAACATTCATGCCGCCGGCATCTCCAACACCTGCTTGATCAAGAGGGGAGGTGTGCACCATCAGGGTGGCAATCTTTGAAGCTCTTGCACTCTTCATCACTCAATTCTAACTCAGATTTACCTAACTAAATATTGGCAATAACCTCACCAACTACGCTTGCCCCACCATAAATCTTCACACTCTCATCTGGCATCACTACACCCCACCTATTAAAGATCTCCATAATTATCGGTGCAACAGGTCGCCAGGAGCCATCGATAATCTTGATTGCTATAACTCGGCCATCAGATAATGCGCAAACTTCAACTCCCTCTGCTCCCTCTTTCATAAATAATCCAGGTACTGCTCTCATCATCCGCGTAGTTAGTCGGCCATCACCTGCAACTAAATCTGGGTATGTAGTACAGGCTCTAATGGTTTGTTTGTGAACTGACTCCTTTGATTTAACCATATTAGAGATTGCTCTAGCTAAACCAATTAAGGAGATTGCAAATAATGGCGCGCCACAGCCATCAATACTTACAGCGCTCACCTTCTCACCAGCAAACTCTTCAATCACATTTTTTATGGCAATTTGAAGTGGGTGATTAAAATCTAAATAGGTAGCCAGATCCCAGCCATTTTGCTTACAGGTAATAAGCATCCCAGCATGTTTTCCACTGCAGTTTTGGGCTAACTGGCTTGGTGGTTTTTCACCCCAAGCAATTTTTTCTTTTTCTCCCAGTGGTTTATCAACAGCATTTTTTAATGCTGAGATTGGTATATCTCTTTTTTCTAACATCTTGATAACTAAATCAATATGTTTTTGAGAGCCAGAGTGAGATGCACAAATTATCGCGAGCTCCTCATCACTAATAGTTAGACCTGCTTTTAACATCGCCGATCCTTGCAATGATTTAACCGCACTCCTAGGAAAGATTGGTAATTCAGGTGAACCCTTTGAAAGGTAGGTAGAGCCATCTGAATTTAAAACTATTAGGTGACCTAGGTGTAGTGATTCTGCCATGCCGCCTCTTGTAACGGTGGCAAGAATTTCACCCGCAAATTGATTATTAATTTTCGCTCTGTCTTTCAAGGGATGACCACATGTAAGCTTGTAATTCATGACCACCTTTACCAATATCTAAAGAGGTAAAAAGTTGACCTTCGACAAGTCCATACAACCTGGATCCAGCCTCTAAAGATTTAATTGTTGGAGATTGATAAGCCTTATCCATTGCTAATTGAATTTTTGCGCCACGAATTATGCCTAGCCAACCTTGATTACTTCCTTCATTATGCGAAAGTGAAACTTCTAAAACATCCTTATCTCTGACGCGCCAGAATCCGACCTCGGCATCATGTGGCTTAACAATTTCATTATTCTCATCTATTTGCCAGGTTCTAGAGTAGTAATTTAGGTAATTCTGACCATCATGATTAAAGGAGACCTCTTGAGCGAACTCAAAACCTTCAATGCCTGGATACTCGCACTTTCCCTTGCCTCGCCAAGTCCCAACTAACCAAGCAAGTGGCATCAGGTCAGGATGTAAGTTCTCAGGGATGGTAAATGCCATTACTTATTTGCCTTTAAGACTTTTCTAAGGCCAGTAAAACCTTTATAGATTAAAAACACCGAGAGTAAAAAGGAGGAAATAATTAGTAATACTGTAGTTAACGTCTCCATCAGATAAGCCTAACTCCTTATCGAAGCGCTAACTCCTCCTGAGTTGCGGTAACACCCTCACAAATTAATATTGCATCTACTGGCACATTGCGCTTAACCACAGCCAATGCAATCGGTCCTAACTCATAATGGCGAGCCAGGGTTCCAATAAAGCCAATCTCTTTATCATCTAAAAATACCGCTGCGCCATGCTCTGGCATGGAAACTACTGAGCCATCAAGATGGAGAAGTACTAGCCGTCTTGGTGGCTGGCCTAAATTAAAAACCTTAGCCACCGTCTCTTGCCCTCGATAGCAACCTTTATTCATATGTACTGATTTATTCAAAAACCCAAGCTCATTTGGAATAGATTTATGGTCGGTCTCAAATAATAATCTTGCTCTTCCTGCTGCAACTCTTTGAGCTTCTAGCGCCCAGATTCCAACTTGAGTGTGGGATTTCTTAAAAGCACCCGTAGTTTCATTTAGCTCATCTTTTGGCACAAGTGCGTAAGGTCCACCAATTGCATCCGCCAAACCAGGGGCTCGAAGTACTGCATATTTTTCTGACTCATCTTTAACCTCAACTTCTAACATAAATTTCATCTGGTTTAAGTACTCGAGTACTGGAGCTACTCGCTCTTTTTCAAGATGAATCCAAGTAATTTGCCCATCATCTACTAAAAATAATTGATCAATTACATGTCCTTGCACATCAAGTATTAAGGCATCAACCCAGGAGGCTACCTGTAATTTCTCTAGGTGTTGGGTGGTTAAGGCATGCAGCCAAATTAGGCGATCCTTGCCAGTTATTGAAATTACTCCTCGATGGGATAGATCTGCCCAACCATTACCTTTTACTAAAGCTTTTTGTTCAATATTTGGCTCACCAAAGTGCCAGATTGCACCCTTATCAGGGCCTGACTCAACTAAAACTGCGCTCATTATTTACTACTCTTATTAGCGCACCTACTACATAAACCATAAATAGCAAAGTGTGTTACATCGGTCTTAAATCCATAATCATCAAAGAGGGTATTAACAAAGTTTGCAGCGGTCTCAATTGGTGCATCCCCAATTGATTGGCACTGCGAACACACTAGATGAAGGTGGGTAAGTTCTTCTGCTGCATGGTAGGTAGCACCACCATGACCTAGGTGGGTGTGTAGAACTAAACCGACATTTTCTAAGGTTTCAAGGTTTCGATAAACAGTTGACAGATTTATTCCAGGGTGGGTGGCACGAACCTTTTCTGCTACCTCCTCCGGTGTGGCATGACCTAATTGTCGGACTGCTTGCAGCACCAACTCACGTTGCGGTGTTAAGCGCAGCCCTTTTTCCCGCAGCTCATTTGGTTTAGCCATAGGCTAAGTCTAGCCGCTGGAATTACTCCTTAATTATGAGCAGTTAAACGGGCTTTGCCACGCAAAATTAGCAAGTAAAACTGGCAGCCTAAGCAAAAACCAAAGGCAGCATTTAAAAAGGCGGCAGCTAACGCAAAACTAGTTGCTATAACAAATACTGCAGAATTTCCAGTAACTCCACCAATTAGGGCAGTCGCTGCAAAGAGTGCACCAACAAATTGAGCAAATCTTGGCGCTGCCTCACTCTCACTTGGTACTGGCCCAGAAAGGCGTGGCTGAATTAGGTTGCGATAGATAAAGCCATAGATTGATCTACGTAGACCAAACAAGACAGCTGATAAAAATACTGCAAATTGGAAACCAATTATCAGATTTGACTCTGTTACCAAAGCTGCTGATAAGACTAATGTGGTGATCGCTGCTGTGTAACGAGGACCTCTAGCATCAATTAAACGGACAGCTTTTTCTTGAGTACTCTTTGACACTTTTTTACTCCTTTTAGTAGTTGGAAAATAAATTATTAATTTTTTAAAGTAATTAATTAATTTTCCAACAGATGCAACCTTTTGCGCGGGCAAAATCAATTACGCGCCGTTTTGTGAAGTAAACAGGTTCCATAGTGAGCATGAGCCAAATTTTAGATTACTTTGCTAAATACTTGTTGCAAGCCCTTTGCAACAAAGCGCCTAAAGCGCTTGGATCACCTTGATAAGTTGATCACGTTTTGGCGCACCAACTGCCCGTGCGATCTCATACCCATTTTTATCAAGAAAAATTGTGGTTGGCGTGGAGCGAATATCAATCCTTCTTACTAAATCCAGATGTGATTCAGCATCTATTTCAACAAAGGCAATATCAGTTAATTCTTTAACAACATCTTTGACTATAGCTTTAGCCGCTCTGCACTCAGAGCAAAAGGTGGTGGAGAATTGCAAAATACTTGCCCGCTTACCATAACTTGCACCAATCTCACCTTCTAAAATTTGTAATCTCTTCCCCTTCTTAATATCTCCTTTTTTAGCGCGATAGATGATGCCAGCGATACTGGTGAGCGCAAGAAGTAAAACAAGTAGCAGCAGGCTTTCCATAGCGGTATTGTTGCACCTATATGGCACGCCTTCTTCTCTTAACCAATTCATCAGGTGCTAGCGCAGATGTAATGCCAGCCCTTGGACTATTACAACATGATGTGAAGATATTGCCCCTTGAAGCATCTGTATTGGTTGAGCCTCCGGTAGTTGATTGCTTACTAATTGATGCCAGGCGTGAGCTACCAAATGCAAAATCATTTACCAAGTTAATTACCTCAACTGGGGTAGATATTCCAATTATGGTTATTACAACTGAAGGTGGACTCTCTGCAATAAATGCTGATTGGGGCATAGCTGATGTAATTCTTGATACCGCAGGTCCAGCTGAGGTTGATGCCAGAATTAGAATAGTTATTGGTCAATCTGCAATTAATAATTTAGCAAATGATCCATCCCTTCGTGAGATTCGAAGCGGTGAGGTAATAATTGATGAAGCTTCATACACAGCTAAGATTAAGGGCAGGCTTCTAGATCTAACCTTTAAAGAGTTTGAGCTACTTAAATACCTAGCCCAACATCCAGGCAGAGTGTTTACCAGATCTCAGTTACTACAAGAGATCTGGAGATATGACTACTTTGGTGGCACAAGAACTGTTGATGTTCATATCAGACGACTTCGCTCTAAATTAGGGCCAGAGTTTGAGGCAATTATTGGCACAGTAAGAAATGTTGGTTATCGATTTGCTGCTGCAAATAATCAAGTATCAGCTGATCTAAATTAATCAATAGCCCCTTGCAACATTTAAATCACTTATCTCAGTCCCAGCAAGTAAGTGTATTAGAGTTAATTAAGGCAGCAACTGATTTTGATGGTGTGCCACCTATTGCTGAGCATGTCCTACTTCACCTACGTCACGGCGGTGATAAATCAGATTCACATTTAGTGCTTGAAAAAGATGATCAGGTAATTGCTTATGCTCACCTTGATAAGACAGATCTCGTGGCAGGTCCCAGTGTTGAAGCAGTGGTTCATCCGCAGTATCGAGGGCAAGGATTAGGTACTCAACTACTAAAAGAGGCAATAACAATATGTGGCGCTAAGACTCGTATTTGGTCACATGGTGATCTTCCTCAAGCACAAAGTATTGCTGAAAAGTTAAAGTTAGAGCGGATTTGGGCCAATCTGCAGATGAGTAAGCAGTTGTTCGATATAGGGGAGATCGCCCCTAGGTTTCTAATTAGAAGCTTTTGTCCGGGTATTGATGATGAGGAATTTCTCAAATTAAACAACAAGGTATTTGCTGGTTATCCAGATCAGGGTGGGTGGAGTAAATCTGATCTAAAGGTGAGAATTAATGAAGAGTGGTTTGATGAAAAAGGTTTTTTTGTTTGTGAAGATGAGGGAAAATTGATTGGCTTTTGTTGGACCAAGATCCATGGTGCGCACACCCACTCACATGAGGGGGGTGAGGCAGGACATGGACATGAGGCAATTGGTGAGATCTATGTATTAGCAGTTGATCCTGCCTATCATGGTAGGGGAATAGGAAAGGATTTAACTACTACTGGACTTAATTACTTAAAGTATCAAGGGTTAACCAGTGCGATGTTATATGTTGGAGTTGAAAATAAAGATGCCTTAAATCTCTATAGATCACTTGGCTTTTCAGAGTTTGGCAGTGATGTTATGTATCGAGTCAAGAATTGATTTCAAATATTAATCAAGTTCTGCTTTACTCGGTGGATTAGCTCCAACTCGTGACACTGTTATCGCAGCTGCCTTTGCAGCCCGGTTGAGCATGGCTTTAAGAGCCTCTCCAGTTAAATTATCAAGGCCATTGTTAACAATTGCCTCCACCAATACAGCCCCAACAGTATCGCCAGCACCAATAGTGTCGGCTACAACAACTTTAACTGCTTCAACAGATATTTGTTCATCTTCCCGAAAAGCGGTTATTCCTTGATCACCAAAAGTAACCACGACCAACTGAACGCCAACCTCTAACCATCTGTTTACTATCTCATCAATTGATTTGCCTGGATAAAGCCAGTTTAAATCCTCATCACTCACCTTGATGGCTGACGAGATAGCAACCCATTTTTCAATCTTATTAATGTATTCATCTCTATCACTTAACACAGCGGGTCTGATATTTGGATCAAAAACTACTGGCGCAAAATGCGCAACATTTTGCGCCCATTTTAATAAAACCAAGGCACCTGGCTCAATTATTGTCGCAAGGGTTCCAATATGAAGCAGTGCCGGCCTTTCACTTTGTGGATCTGGCAGCCAGGAAGAGGAAAAATCAAAGGTTGCAGTTCCGTCAGTTACAAATTCATAAGATGCAGTACCAGAATTAGAGAGTGTAACTTTTGCGGTGCAGGTTGGTTTATTTGAAAACTGCGCGAAATCAAGAAAAACATGGGCAGAAAGAAGCTCAGCCTTTGCCATTTGGCCATAGATATCGGTGGAAATTCCATCGATGAAGTATGTTGCAATCCCAAGCTTAGATAATGATTTGGCTGTATTTGCCGGACCTCCACCAACCACCACGACAGACTCACTTTTGCCTGGAATGAAGTCAATTAATACTTCACCAGCCACCCATACTTGATCATTCAAAGTAATTCAACTTTGCGGGCTAAAAACTCGGTTAGAACTTCAACTGCAAGTCGGTGGTCCTCAACTTGCGGTAGGCCGCTAATAATTAATACACCTTTAAAACCTTCATTTGTGATTAATGGAACTGCTCCACCATGTATCGCATGGGTTTCATCAGTTACACCATTCTCCATATGCCAATCCACGCCACGTTCTTCAGCAGATACTCTTTCATACATAGTCGAGTGGTGAGTTAACATCACAACTGCAACTTTGCGCTTGATCCACCAATCATTTTCAGGTTTCGCTCCATCGAGAGAAGCATGAAAAACCATCCATTCACCAATTCTTATCTCAATGGCAATTGGTAATTTTCTCTGACTACCAATTGTTACCGCAATCAGACCTATTTCAATTACAACGCTATTGATAAGGTGAGGCAGTTTTAAATTCTGCTCTTCATCAAGTAGTTCTTTGCTGCTAAAGCAACCCGTTGTCATCAAATATAAGCCTTTTGCAGTTTTACTTTGTGTTAAACGCAGCTATATCTGTAATAATTTGATCAAGATCTATTTCAGGTTTCCAACCTAACACATTTTTTATCTTTGAGATATCAGGAACTCGCCGTTGCATATCTTCAAAGCCCTCAGGGTATGCTTTCTCATAAGCAACCTTTTTGATACTAGATTTTGATCCGGTAATTTCAATTACTTTTTTAGCTAAGTCCATAATAGATATCTGAGAGTTATTCCCAACGTTGAACACCTGACCAATCGCTTTATCTGAATCCATTACCAAAAGTAGTGCCTTAACTACATCTGTTACATGGCAAAAACATCTAATTTGGTCTCCACTGCCATAAACAAATAATGGCTCATTCTTTAATGCTGCGCTCACAAACCGCGGGACCACCATTCCATAATTGCCAATCTGACGTGGTCCTACCGTGTTAAATAATCTGACTATTCGTATTGGTAATTTGTTTTCTAAGTAGTAGAAATAAGCAAGACTTTCATCCACAGCCTTTGCTTCACTATATGACCACCTAGATTTAAGAGGATGCCCAACAACTCGATCATCCTCCTCATTCAAAGGTAATTTGTCATTCTTCCCATATATCTCGCTGGTGGAAGCAACTAAAATGGGTTTACGATACTTATCACATGCCTCTATGACGTTTTCGCTGCCTTGAAGATTTGTATTCAAGCTAGCAAGTGGTTTGTTAACGATTGTGAATACACCAAGCGCTGCTGCTAAATGCACTACATAGTCACATTTCGCCACTAACTTATTTATTTCGGCCTTATTTAGGATATCACTGTGCTTAAATATAATATTTTTTTTAATTTTCGAAAGGTTACCCATTAATCCAGTTGAAAGATTATCTAAAATCACTACATGATCGCCTCGAGAAATTAGAGATTCTGAAAGGTGAGAGCCGATAAAACCCGCGCCACCTGTAACCAAATAAATCACTAAATGGATCCTCGCGTGTCTATAATTGGCACCTCCCCAAGTTTTGTTAAATCAACATTAGCATGGGGCGTTGCAAGAATTGCTAGATCAAAATTATTGCTTAGTACAGAAGATTTTTCACCATTCCATTCCTTTACGATCTCGTCGTGCCAATGCACTTCCGCACCTTTTTGTTTTAGACCTTTAATCAAGATTTCAACAGGAGTTTCTCGCGTATCGGATAAATCTGGTTTATAAGAAACTCCGATTACAATGATTTTCTTCTTTTCCAAAACCTTTAACTTGTCTTGAGCTCTTCTAACATAATATTGTGGCATGGATAGATTAATTTGAGACGCCAATTCAATAAGCTGTATAGGTTCATCAACTTCGATAGCTTTGCTTGACAGATAAAGCGGATCAACAGGAATACAGTGGCCCCCCACCCCAACACTTGGATAAAAAGGCATAAATCCATAAGGCTTAGTAGCCGCGCTAGTTATTACCTTACGGATATCTATTCCAGATTTAAAACAGAATTTTGAAAGTTCATTTATAAAGGATATGTTAATGAGTCTAAAGCTATTTTCAAGCAATTTGGCGGTTTCAGCAATTTCAAGAGTGTCACACTCAACTAGATGATCAACAAACTTCGAGTAAAAATTTTTTGCTTTAACTCGAGAGACTTCAGTCAAACCAGCAACCAACTTAGGAGTATTTCTTAGGTTCCAAAGATTATTCAATGGATCGATCCGTTCAGGGGAGAACGCAAGTTCGAATTCATTTTGACTAAGTTTAGTTTCGGATTTAATTAATGGGAGTAGAAAATTTCTTGTAGTGCCAGGCGCCACCGTTGATTCAAGTATCACAATAGATCCGGCAGATAAGTACCGGCTCATACTTCGTACCGCGTTTTCTATATTTGAAAGATCAGGAATTCTTTCTGCAGTAAGCGGCGTTGGCACGCATATTAATACAATCTTTGCATCACGAATTTCAGAGTAATCACTACTAGCAGTAAAAGTACCATGTGTGATTAAGTCTTTAATTTCTATGTCATGAATATCTTCTATTGGAGAAATTCCTTTATTTATATTCTCAACTTTTATCTGATTAAGGTCAACACCAACTACCACATAATTAGATTTTGCCGCTGCAATAGCCAAAGGTAATCCAACGTAACCTAACCCAATGATAACCACTTTACTTTTCAAATTAGTTTAAGATTCTCGTGGCAGTTTTCGCAATCTCTGTTCCAGGTGCAATCTTGAGAATCTTCGATTGTGCCTCCTTAGCCTTATCAAGGTCGTTGTTAGTAAAATATAGATTTAACAACGCCAGATAATTTGCAGCATTCCAGGGGTCTACTGTGGATATTTGCTCTCGAGCAGATATCAGTTCAGCGATATTACCTCGTGCTTCCTCGAAAAATACTTTGCCTGTAAGGAAAACCGGATTTTTTGGATCCTTTCTGAGTATATTTGAAGTGATAACATAGGATTCTTCCTTGAAACCCATATCATATAGAAAAAGTGCTGACCGGTATTTATAGTAAGGATCAGCGATAGGGTTATCAATAAGTTTATTAACATACTCATAAACTGGTTGCTTATTTTCTGAAAATGAAGGATTGGATATATTTTTCAAAATAAATAAAGTGTTTTCAGCCCTATAAAACATCACCGAAAAAAAAATGGTTGGTATCAAGATTACCATTGAAATTAAAGGTTGAAACAAATTGATAGCCACTGTGTTAGTTTTCTTTGAAGTCTGCGTGTGCGCATAGGTTGCTGCCAAACTAGGCGCTGAACTATACTTTAAGCCAAGTATCGAACCACCAAGCAACCAGCCCCATATAGAAATTCCTACATTGTCAATGGATATCAAAGATTGTGCTTGAAACCCAAGCCAAGTTGATAATAAGCCTAAAACAATGAGCCTTTTTTCATGATCGCTCTGCTTAATCAGCAATAGTCCTGAAAAAAAGATAATAAACATTATTGTTAAATATAATAAGCCAACAAAAATTCCAGCAGTGGCAAATAACTGAATGAAAGTATTGTGGGCATTTGAACTTGTTATTTCATAACCATATTTCAATGGGTAGCTAGCTTCTCTGAATTGTTTAAAATAACTACCATATCTATCGACCCCTATTCCAACAAGTGGGGAATCTTTAAACATCTCAATGCCTGCTCTCCAATAGTATCCACGCACACTTACGGAATCCTTATAGAGTAGTGGAGCGAGTGGACCTTTTTGTAACATGCCCAATATAGCGAATATTCCACATATGCTAGAAAACGAGGAGACTAAAAGTCCAATATTTCTATTTCTCAAAAGGCTGAATAATGAAACATAAAAAATTGCAGAGAAAAAAATTACTAATAAACCTTGGCGCGAACCTGAAACTATAATTGCAATCAATGCTGACACCGATAAGTAAATACTCATAATCTTAAATGGTTTTGAAATAGCTTTTAACATCATGCTAGAGATTCCTAATAACATCAATACTGCCAGCATTGAAGCCGCAAAATTTGGATTACCTAAAGTCGAAATCATGGAATTATATGGATTGTCCCATGAAATGAAATCTTTACCACTTATTTGAATGATTCCGTAGGTGCTAAGAATTGCACCGACTAAAATACCTATTTTATAAACTCGATCTATATTTTCAAATGTTAAACTTCTTGAAGCAAACAGTATAATTACTACTAAACCTAGATAGGATAAAAATCCATTTCTTCGTTGTGTATCTCCAATTAATGCTACAAGAAAATTGTCTGTCATAAGGGTTGACATGAACAAACATACCAAAAAGGATAGTAACAGGACCGTTACTGTAAATTCTAATGTTCTAAACCGAACTGGCTTTAATCTATATGAATTCAATAGATGACCCACAAGCCAGCTATCTAGAATTAGCAATAGTATTAATTTTGCGGAATTAAAAGGATCATAAAAATCAGTCCTGAAAATCATTGTCACTGCTGAAACAGTGAAGAGCAAGTACCAGACTCCTTGAAATTCTTGTACTCTGGCTTTATGTAATTTTTTTTGGTTCATTGCTCAATCATATCTAATTTAGAATGACTTCGGCCTAACCGCTTGTATAGCGGCTAGGCCGAAGCAATAATTCAGTTAAATAAAAGCTGTTAAGCCTTTACTTTCTTCTGAATCTTTAGCACCAGATTAGTAAGTGTTGTAATCAAGGTTTTTAACGAAGCAACCGTAACTGCTAACGCATTTACTGCGGCAAGTGCCTGGGCACCTGAATCAGTAACTGTTGCCGTAGCTGACACAGCAACTCGACCTGCAACTGGCAAGCCATTTCCGCCAGTAGCAGAAATTGTTACAACTCCACCTGATGAAGGCATAAAGAAGGTGTAAACCATCGAACCAGCTTTTGCACCTGTAGTGGAGCTAGAACTTGCAGATGTGGTTATTGATGTTGCTGTCAAGCTATCAGCAGTTGATGTACTGCCAACGAATGAAACTGCACCATTAACTGTGATACCTCCTGCTGCGAGCAGATCTGACGTAATTCTCTGCATTTCTTTTCCTGCACTATCAAGAGGTGTTACATAGATTCTTGCCCTCTCATTTGGCGCATAAGTTGCTTTGTCAAAAGACAACTTAACAGTCGCAGGTGATGCAGCTGAGACAGTGACTGTAACCTCATTGGAAGTTACTGTTGCCGCAGCTACCGTAGAAGCATTAATTACTTTCAGTTTTGCAGTTCCAACGGCAACTGCAGCAACCGGACAATTAAACCTGAGGTCTGTCGTGCTGTATGTGCCGCAAGAAACAGGTGTCTCAGATCCAGCAACTAATGCATCAGCAGCTGAGGAGGCGTAAATGTAAGGAGTACCGGTCCAGTTGACGCCATTCGCATCAACGGCAGTAACTCTTACACCACCATCATTAGTGCCAACCCTAAATATTGGGTGACCCACAGTTGCCGTAATTGTCTTTGGAGCAGCTAAATAGAATGAGGCATTCTTCGAAACATTGTATCCGGCAACGGACGATGTCACAGTAATTTGGCTGGTACCTGAACTTCCATCACCCTGCAAAATAAACTGATAATCACCTATTGCACTTACTTTGATACTTTTTCCACATGTAATTGCTGTTGGGCTTGCGGCAAGTGCAGCTGAACAAACCTGCCCTGCACCAACAACAGTTGCAGTAAGTGAATCTTCCGCAACTGACACAGCATTTTCGGCATTTCTATTTCCAACGTAAATATAGCCTGCGACGGTTCCCGCCGTGGCTACGCCGTTTATTATCGCATCATTTGCATCAGATCCTGACGCCTGAGCCGAGGCCAAAATATCAACAAATGAATTTGCTGCGACTGGCACTGTGGAGGTACTTGCAGCCGCTGCAACTACCACGGAAATATCCACAGCAACTGTGGAATCTGGCTGGGCAGTAGGACTGTTGTTCAACGTAGAACCTGCATTGTAGGTCTTTATCAACGCAGTATAAGTATAGGTACCCGCAACTCTAGCTGTTGCCGAGTCTAACTGAATACCAAACTTTTGATTGATACTTGCAGCACCCGTGTTCTTAGATATTCGGACCTGAGTTGCGGCAACGGTCGTTTCCAATCTTGGAAGTGTTCCATTTGTGCCCTGTCGCACTAGGTTTCCAGCTGCGGAAGCAGCGTAAGTATCAATTACATACCCACTAATTGTGGATGTAGTTGAATCTAAGTTTGTTATAAACACTGCTGGCACGGTTCCTGAAGGAACGCTCTTGGTGACAAGCACGATAGTTATGCAGTCATTAGCTTCCATTAATCCAGCCAAATTAAGAGTGGCTGCCGTAGTCGTATCAGATCTTGTGAAAGATGAGGTGCCATTAACAACCGTAGTAGTTAACGACGAGACTGCGGCATTTGAAGGAACTGAGCTAATTACACCCAGCCCCAAAGCAGCAACAGCAACAAGCGCAATGCGCTTGAAGTTCGTCTTTGTAGACATTAGTTTCCTTTCATTAGTCGCTACTAGGAATTTCCTAGTAGCGGCTTCGAGATGAGTCGCACGTGCTGACGCATCTCTTTCCCCCTGTGATATCCGGATCACAGGAGAAACCTGTTTGTTAGGTGTCATTTATTTGACTCCCCTAGCGCCGATATTGATCGCCTGAGCAAGGATTGAACTCTTGCTAGAGTTCAAAATTATACGGGAAGTTATCTCATTTGGAATCGCATCGACATCTAACCCACCAGTAGCAGCCACAAATATGGCTGAATCCACAGTGGAATCTATATGTAGGGTGGATATTAGGAGGTAATTTCCGTTGGAAAGTCGGGTGATAGTAGAGGCTGAACCGCTCTGGGTCAGTGGGAACCATGAGCCAGCAACAGTCACAGAAGGGCTTGCAAAATATGTAGTACCTGCCCCATCAACAGTTATAGTTTGGGAAATCAAGAGATTTAGTGTTGAGTCCCCAACTGAATTCGCATATGAAACCAGCACATAACCATCAGGATTAATAATTGTAGATTGAGATGAAACAGAAAGTGATCCAACACTGCCATCGGCATCAGAGACAGTAAATCCTATTGGTAGTCCATCTTTGGAGAGACCAGCAAATAATGAATTTGATGTGCGAAAGTTAATCGCCGAATTATCTTCAATAATCTTTTGATCTGAAAAGTCTAAACTGGTTTCTGCTGGAGTTCGAGTTGGAGTTGCAGATTGAGTCGAAGCTGGTGCTTCCTGAGTCAAAGTTGTAACGAGCTCACCATTATTGAATTCACTTCCAGTTACAGAGTTAAAGCCTAGGAAAGCCACCATTACTATAAGTAATGAAAGTGCCACCTTAGATGATTTCTTAGCAAGCTCAGCTGCCTTCTTGTATGTTCCAGAAAGCGCATCAAGTGCTGTTGAGCCAGTTTTCTCATCAACTACCCATTCGGTAAGAACACGAATAAAGGAAGCACGGGCACGTTGCACAACATGGCGAACATTTTTCTCGCTCGTGCCAATTGCAGTTGCAATCTCTTTCGTAGTACGGCCTTCAACCTCCCACATAACAAGTGCTGTGCGTTGTGCCTCAGACAAGCGCGATAACGCCTCGCGAATGATTGAAGCATCCTCTGCTGCAGCAAGAGTTGAATCCATAGGGATGTGATTTTCTGCTGCGATCTCAGATAAGCGCTCTTGAGTGGCATCTGAATCAATTGCAACCAAGTTAGGACGAGAGCCTGTTGCCCGGATTACGTTTAGGCACAGATTGTTGACTGTGGAGCGCAGATATGCCATGGCGCGTTCTGCGGTGTCTAGCTCTGGGGCTGCCAAGATAAATTTAAGGAAGGCATCTTGGACAACCTCTGCTGCATCAGCTTCGCTTCGAAGAATTCGGCGGGCTTGAGCGATAAGTGATGAGCGATTTTGGGTGTAAAGGGCGGATAAATCAGAAACAGACCACGCAGCAACAGTCGCTGGGGCCTGAGCCTTCTTACGAAGTGACACTTTGATTTCCCGCTTTCAGATGAGCCAACGTCTTGACCCATCTAAATACTAAGACACCAAAAGTGGGTAAATGTTGCCTTTTGTGGCAGCAAATTTCCAAAGTACGTTGGTGGGGTTGGTGGGGTTGGTGGGGTTGGTGG
>Ga0214923_10003946_pt1 | contig 18309 bp, 12 predicted proteins | sample LL1510_MetaG_FD_177993 | JGI IMG/M metagenome (GOLD analysis project Ga0214923, IMG submission 177993) | Freshwater microbial communities from Lake Lanier, Atlanta, Georgia, United States - LL-1510 | ecosystem: Environmental > Aquatic > Freshwater > Lake | place: USA: Georgia | collected... | reverse complement strand
AGCAAGCTTTGCGTAGTGTCTCTGATATTACCCATGACCGCATTCTCAGGGCGCTCGTCGGGCTCGTGCGCAGTTCGGTTCGAACCAACTTCTATTCTCATCCAAGCACACTAGCTATCAAAGTCGCATCGCAAAAGGTCGAATTCATGCCCCATCCCCGCCCGCTGTTCGAGATATTTGTTTTTTCACCAAGAATAGAGGGCACACATCTTCGTAGCGCTAAGGTATCTCGCGGTGGAATTCGGTGGAGCGAAAGAATCGATGACTACAGGTCTGAGGTTTTAGGCCTGATGAAGACCCAAAGGGTCAAGAACGTCATAATTGTTCCTAGTGGCGCCAAGGGTGGTTTCATAGTGAAGAATCTGCCTACGCGCCCCGAGGCGATTCCAGAGGCTGTCGAAGCAGCATACCGCGAATACATCACAGCTCTTCTTTCTGTGGCTGATAACAAAGTAGGCGAAACCGTTGTTCCGCCTCGTGAGTGCGTAGTGCTGGATGAGGCCGATCCGTACTTCGTCGTTGCCGCTGACAAAGGAACGGCTACATTTAGTGACGTCGCGAACTCGATAGCGCTTACACAGTATAATTTTTGGCTTGGCGATGCTTTCGCCTCAGGTGGCTCTGCTGGGTATGACCACAAAAAATTCGGTATTACAGCCAAAGGTGGTTGGGAATGCGTAATCCGGCACTGCCGCGACCTAGGAATCGATATGTCGCGCCCCTTTTCAGCAGTTGGGATAGGAGATTTATCGGGCGACGTTTTTGGTAACGCTATGATTCTAAGCGACCAACTCTCTCTGATCGCCGCTTTCAATCATAAACATATCTTTATTGATCCAACCCCCAATAATCAGAGAGCTTTTGCGGAGCGTACTCGGCTATTCAAGCTCCCCCGCTCCCAGTGGTCCGACTACGACTCAACACTGATTTCTAAGGGAGGGGGTATATTTGGGCGTTTCGACAAAGAGATTCTCTTGACACCAGAAACTCGACTGGCTCTGGGAGTAGCGGAGGATTTCCCGCCCACCGTTGATGGAGAAACCCTCATTTCTCTTATTCTCAAAGCGCCCGTTGATCTTTTATGGAATGGCGGAATCGGCACTTACGTCAAGGCACGGGGCGAATCGAATGCCGATGTTAACGACGGGGCTAATGATAACGTGCGAGTGAGCGCCGATGAGTTGCGCGTTAAAATTGTTGGGGAAGGTGGCAATCTTGGTTTCACTCAACGAGCAAGAATTGAGTTTAGTGTTCGTGGTGGGCGAATTAACACAGATGCTATCGACAACTCAGGAGGGGTAGATCTTTCGGATCATGAGGTAAACCTTAAACTTCTGTTTTCTCCAATGGTTGCCTCTGGCTCGATCAGTCTTGCGACCCGAAATGCAGAGCTGCAGGCGATTGCGGGAGAGGTGGTCGAGTCCGTATTGCGGCACAACCGTGACCAATCACTGATGCTCTCAATCGCCGCGATACGCTCAGCAACCCTGATTGATCAATATCGAAACTTGATTCGAGAGATGCATCGCATCGGATTTCTGGACCGAAATAGAGACAACTTACCCGATGAACAGGAACTTGATCTGCGACTCACTCATAAGATGGGACTTACACGACCCGAGCTCGCCACCTGCAGCGCAGCGGTCAAAATGTGGCTCAAAGAGGGCCTCAGAAACTCGGCTTTGTGTGAAGACCCAAATCTTGAGAAATTTGTCCTGGAGTATTTCCCCGCTAGGATCCAGGAAAAATATCGTCAGCAGATACTCTCCCACCCCTTACGGAGGGAGATTATCGCAAACGAAATCGTCGGCGACCTAATGCCCGCGATTGGAATACCTTTTCTGTTCAACTTGGTGAGCTCCACCAATGCGACCATCCCGATCGCTATGAAATGCCTCCTGGCGGCGGATTCTATTTTGGGCGCCAACACTCTACGAGAGCAGCTTCGAAGAGCTGACAACGCTGGAAATTGGGATAACTTTAGCACTTTGTGGCTCGACCTGGGCGTTGCGCTACGTAGAGCAACTGCCTGGCTGGTACAGACGCACGGCGCCTCACTGTCGCTTGAGGAGATGGTACGGCTCTACAAAGAGAAGTTCTCAATTCTGGCAAGCCACGCCGAGTTAGTCTTCTCTGGGGGCGAACTCGCTCGCTTTAGAGACCGCATCTCTGTATACCAGAGTCGTGGAATTTCCCATGAGGAGGCGACAGCTTTGAGTTTATATCGTCGCATCATTCTCGTGCTGGAGGTTTTATGGTCTGCGCGAGAGTTTGGTCATGATGTGAAGGCGGTAGCCCAAGCTGTCTCGGTTACGCTTGACGCGCTCAGGGTAAATACTATATTTCAATTCGAAAGCTCCCTTGAGTCCTCAAATAAATGGGAGCAAGAGTTAATCGCTGGCGCATATCAGGAAATTCGCAGAAGTATCTCATGCGCGGCAGGCCGCCTTTTGAAGCAGGGGCTCGTCTCGCCACAGCAGATTCAGAGCGCACTCTCAGCGGTCCCCTTACGAGACTCAATCTACGCGACGATGGTCGAGGTTGAGGATAGCGTCAAACTAAAACGACCCTTTCAGATCTCCGTTCTGCCTGTCGTGGCCCGCCAATTGAGACTGCTTTCTGAAGCTCTTTAGGGACCATTGTACGAAAGTGGAATGTTCGAGATAGCAGGCACGCGGAGGCACTTGCAAATTCCGAAGCGCAGCGTCGCAAACCGCGCCGCCTACTGGGTGATATTAGTTTTATTACCTATGGTGTTCTGCTCGATCATTCCACGCAGCTCAAGAGCGTGTTCATGATTAGGCTCTGCGACCAAGATTTTTTCAACTTCGAGCCGAGCCTCATGGACTTTCCCCTGGGCGAAGAGAACTCCAGCTAACGAATACAGCATATCGATGCTATCAGGATGTAGGTCTAGATAGGCTGAGATCATTCGCTCCATCTCAGTAAACCGTCGAAGTGGATACCCGGTCTGTAAAATGCCGAGCAGCGCTCTCTGATTTTCGGGATTAGCCTCCATCGCTCGCTGGAACATTACAAATGCATCCTCAGAGCGGTTTTCCACCATGGCGCATAATCCGAGACCTGCTAAGGCGATATCACAATTTGATTCAGCCACGAGCGCCTCCTTGAAGAACGTCTGAGCAAGAGACCAGTCCTGCGCCTCTGCTGCCAACGCTCCTTTACCACACAGCGCTCGAGCTGAGAGTGGATTGTCAGCAAGAATCGAGTCGTAGGTGGTTGAAGCACTGCCGAAATCACCCCCGAGTACCGAAAACTCGGCTTGAAGACAGAGAGCAGTCTCACGATCCGCCGTGGACAGATCGGGAACAACCATCAGCTCCTCAAGTTTACGCATCGCACCGGTGAAGTCGCCATCCCGTTTTAATTGCTCGATGTCCGCCAACTGGGCTGTGGCAGAGCCCTCACTGGCCGTGTGGACAGTATTTCCATCTAGAGCAGTCCCAGAGTGCCTGGGAGTCTCCTGGCGTGGGGTATCTACTCTCCATGACTTTATAGTCTGAGAAAGATCGGCCAACGAGTTCTTTAGTGAAGCTCTAGTAGAGGAATCACCGACAATAGCTGGAGACTCCTCAGGGGCATCAGCCTGTGCAGCCACGGAATCGCTCACTACCGTCGATGCCCTAATAAAGGCGTCTAGCTCCCGAGCTCCCTGGTGAGAGGGATCGGCAACCATGATAGTAGATAGCTGGCTCAATGCTCGATCGCTTTGCCCATGTTTAAATAGACATCCAGCGTAGCAAAACCGCATATCATGATCAGCTGGTTTGATAGCCAGGTAGCGCTCCAGCGCCGTGAGCGCCTTGTCAAATGAGGATACGGCATACGAACACTCGAGAATCTGATGCACAGCGATCAAATAATCGGGTGCTATCGCTACCGCTCTTTCAAAATACGGGAATGCGCTCTCAGGTTTCTGCTCGAATACCTCGCACATCCCTCGACCGGTCAAGATCTTCGGATCATGGGGCTCAATCATCAGCGCTCGCTCGAAATAGTCGCGCGCCCCTTCGATATTCTTCTGCGCTAGCCACACGGCTCCGCGCGCCTTGAGCGCTCGGGCCGAGGTGGGTTCCATCTCTTCAGCGGCGCCCAGGCACTCATGTGCCGTCTCAAAATCTCCATTCTTCGCGGCGACCTCCCCGCGCTCAAGGGCTTCTTGAAAGTTTATGTTCCGCTCGTTCATATGCTCAGCTCCATTAGTTCCCTCTGGCACATGCCGCAGGGAGAGACTTCCTAAATTGGTTTGCTTCTTACTATCTCTACCTAATACCTCCCGGTATGCATCTTCTGTTCGAGTTACCGAGTCTTCCCATCGAAAACTCCGTGCCATCTCGATGAGGCCCTCTCGGGCGGGAGCATAAAAGGCCCCAATGACGGCAGAAAGAATGGAGTCGGCGTCCCAGGGAATGCAATACAATGCCTTATCACCGACGTAATCCGCAGTCGTTCCCGTCCTGGTTACCACGATATTTTTTCCGTGAGAGGCTGCCTCAAGGGAAACCAATCCAGGCAACTCATACCAGCTTGGCAAGACGTGCACTCTGCATGCAGCGTATGCCGACGAGAGCATCTCAGCTGATAGGCGTCCCGTAATAATAGTTTTTCCGCGACGTCTGAAGGAACGGATAGCTGCTTCATAGGCAGGCTGATAGGAGAAGCCCCCACCCGCCAGAACTACCGTGAGATCGCTCTCCTCCAAAGCTTTGAGGAGCATCAGTTGATTCTTGCGAGATTCCAACCGGCCAACACACAGAACGAAATCAGAGATTCCATATGTCTCTTGAAATAACTCTGGGCCACATGGCGCTCCTATCTCATGACCAACAGGTATTGTTATTGACCGTTTAAGTTGGGGGAAATCCCTACGAAGCGCCTTAGCCTCGCCCTCACCGTTAGGAAAGAGTGCAGCGGCAGTTGAAGCGATTAGATCAGCGGCGAAGCGAGTAGCTCGAGGCAGCGACACTAGTTCCGCGCTAGACATAGCCCAAGACTGCTTGTGTTGCCCGCTCTGAACATACTCAATTAATTTATTCGCGACGTAATGCGACGGAGTGTGAAACTCCGGCACATCCTCATACAGACTGGTGACAACAAAAGGCGTTCCCGCTTGTATTGCTCTGCGGCTAAATTCCTGAGTGAGCGCTGGTGTCGCGAAATTGAAGAGATGGACGATATCAAACTGGCTCGGGTCCTGCTGCGTGCTCAGATCAACACACACTTCGTGCCCGCGTGCTGTGAGCCCCTGACTCAATCGCTCGAGTACCGTAGTGTCACCACCACGCTGTGAGAACGTATTGGGCCGGCTCTGCATCAGAATACGCAAGGTCGGCCGTGATGAAATATTTCTCTGCGTAGACACGTTATCTCCCGTCAAAACGCCGCGGTGACAAACGAGGACGGCATGCTGGTGCCTCCAATCGCCTGACACAGCGAGTAGAAGATAAGATGCTGTTGAGCCGAGCTGGGCACCGAAAACATGCAGAAAGGCGCCCTTGGATTAAGTTCTAATCTCCTAGCCTAACTTTTTAGGTGTAAATACAACTATTTAGAGCGCACAACAAAGATATCCTCGTCGCCAGGCCAAGCGAAAAGCCGCGGGGCAAAGATACAGGCACAAAAGGCGCGGAGACGTTCCCAATATGGCACCTTGAGAACATTTTGGGCCAAAGACGCCGCCCCGGGATCTCGCAGCTGGCCGCACCAGAGCAGCTTTTTTGTTGCGCGCTGTTAGTTAATCGCACCCGAGCAGTGCATGAAACTGCAGAGCGAGAGCATTGAGAATGGTGATTTTTCGGGGCTTAAGGGCGAATTCAAAAATCGCCCCTCAAAATACAAGTGTTAGGGCTGACTCGTATCGAGATACGTTCCGGTCTGAGAATCGACCTTGAACCGATAAAGCACCATTATCGGCGCTCGTAGTAACGGGCTTCATGCAAGATGCGGGCTAAGCCCAGGGTAGGAATTTGGAGCTTACGCTTTGTGCGGGCGCTGCGCGGCCCACCGCAAATATAGTGATGTGCTACCCCCGATTTTTCATGAAGCTACATCGAGCCGTTTTTGCTAGGCACCCCCTATGCCCTATCAACCTGTACATCACACGCGGCTTGGCGACACGCACTTTCTAGGTGATCGAGCTTGGGCTCAAGATCTTTCTCCAAGCTCTCGCCGAGCGCCCACCACGACTGATACATCTGCTGCTGGCAGATCTTCTTACAGGTCTCCGATATGTCCACCACTTGCGTCGTAATATCCATCTTGCCGCGCTTATCTTCTGAGACTAATTGAAGCAGGGTACCATACCATTCAAAGAAAGCTTTCAGCGTATCTACCGCTTTTTTAAGGCGCACATTCCCGTCGACTGAATTTCCTCCTTGGAACTCCTTGCGCGCGTCCTGAAATTCGAGCAAACAGGAACGGACAACGCCAGAGGCGTCCTGCATCTTGTCAGCGACATATAGATCCGGCTCTCCTGTCCACACTTCAAGAGTATCTCCCGGGATCATAGCGACAGTGCCTGTCCATTCCTCATCAGTCAGGTCTCGCCCGTCGATCGCGATCGCTGTAATCATATGCTCGGGGTCAATATGTGTCTTGATCAGCTCGAGTAGATCACCAAACCTGGCGACACTTTGCATCGCAAGCTCCGCTTCGCTCCCATTTATTTTTACTCTTATCATAAAGGCCCCTCTTGTTTAGTTCTGTGAAGGCTACTCGCCAAACCCTCTTGATAGAACTTTCGGAATTTTCCACAACGTCGACTGAGATCTTGGTATACACCGTCCATTTGAGATGCGAGCGAGAGAGCGTCAGATCCCTTCAAATTCTCCTTGGCAAAAACGAACATTCGAGTCAGAGCGCCAAGAGGTCCAAACTGATATCCTAACTCCTCGATTTCTCTATCTAATTCAACGATCATAGTGTTAACTTGCGCCAGTCGTGCAGCCGGGGCGCGAGTGTCAAGGATCAACTGCTTCAACTCACTCATCAAACCCTGGCCACGTTCGGCACATGCGGATATCTCAGAAAGGCCCTCAAGACCGTCATCAATTACCCGCAATCGACCGGCACCGCTTGACGCAACTCCCGCCGATGAAAGAGACAATCCCCCCAAGTCATCAAGCCACAATTTCCGATATGCGGAGCGATGCCGAGCAAAACGGTCGCCCTCCGGACAATTAAGCGGAATAAGATCGCAGAAACCGAGGTCATCAAACTGCGAACGATAGACAATGACCTGATCAGGGGGCGCCATCTCACCAGAGATCTCTGTAACTTCTCCGACCGCCCGTGCCGCCGCCAAATGAGCTATCAGTTCGGGATTCAACATCTCGTGGCAATCAGGTTTGCTACACGGTTTGTTCGGATTACATGGACCACACCCGATCACAGGTTGCAAGACTAGATTCCCCTCGCTATAGGGCCCCGTCTCAAATCCGTATGCTGATGCCAGAAACATCGATACCACGGGAGTTCCTGCCGCTACAGCGATATGCATGGGGCCGGTATCGCCGGTAACAAGCACGTCACACAGGCTTAACATCGCTGCTAACTGTGGTATTGATGTCCTTCCAACGATTGAAAAAACATTCGGCGATGAGCAGCCATCAACAATTGGATTCACTATCGAGGCTTCCTTAGGTGCCCCAGTGAGCACAATACGGGCGTTGTATTTTTTATCGAGCAATTTGATCATCTCGACAAAACGAGCAGGCGACCACTGTCTCTTTGCCTGGCTCGCCCCAGCCTGAACTGCTATCAATGGCCCGGTATTGGTAAATCCTGCCTCACTAAGCATTGCTTGACAGTGCTGTCTAGCTGCCGGCTCAATCTGAACTAAAAGCTTACGCGGGTGTTGCTCAACATCGGCGGAACATCGAAACACATCAACAAGATTTAGCGAATTAAATTGTCTATTCTGATGGTGGACACTGGTAGCAAAGAGTCGTGTCCATTCTGACTCAATAACTCGATATCCCTCCTCATCCGACGACCATCCTCCGGTATTCTGAATTCCCAAAATACGCAGCAGGACCGCCGTGTAAGCCGATGAGGACATATTGAGGCAGTAATCAAATTTCTCATTTTTCAATCGATCGACAATCTCTGATACGTATTGATAAGCCTCTATTACGCCGCTTCCTTCCGCCGCGAGCGCTCGACACGCAAAACCCAGGTCGATACCAATTACCTGATCGATGTGCGGTAGAATATGACACGCTTCCTCGACCTGTTTCTCTACAAGCACAGTGATGTGACAATCCGGATTCTCCTGTTTTATACCAGCTATGGTTGGCGTTGCCTGGAGCATGTCACCGAGGCGCGTAATGTTGACCAGCAATACTTTTTTCTTTCGTGGGTATCTTCGCTTCATACACATCACTTTTCTTTCCCTGCTTCCTCAGACTCCATCCGCGCGATCTGCTTCCGTACATGAAACAGGAATAGTAGTTTCTGCTCGGTCTCCGTTAACGTACCCTGACCCAGGGTTACATCCTCAACAAGCCCAACTAGGGTTGGCTCAGCTCCGCGAGCAAAAGCCTTTTCGCACCGCTCACGAAGTTCCGGATCGAAGTCAGCCCTGCGCACCATCTCGATCCAGGGATTTGCCTGTTCCCGAGTTTTTAACTTTTGGTATTCGTGGCCATAGATCATAGACAACATCTGTCGTAGCCGAGCCTCATATGTGTGATCGCGTAAAGCTCTTTGCCGAGCCCGCTTGGCAACTTGCCTTCTCTCCTCCGGGCGCTCCCTATAAAAATCTATTTTATCTCGGAGATCCGAAAGTGAGTTGAAGGTAATAATCTCCGAACCAAGCTCAAAGGCCTCCGCCAAAAGACTGCGCTCGTCTACCAATTGAAAAGCACCGCACGCTGCAAGTTCAAATGTTCGAGGATTCAAAAAGTCGCCCGTTGGATCAACTCCATCGCGCTCACTACTTGAGTGTAGGTTGATATTAATATCCGTAGCATTGAATATCTTTACGTATTCGTCAGGAGCGATACGGCGTGAATTCTGCTGCACCATTTTGTCGAATGGTTTGCACATTGGCCACTCACTACCCCAAATTTTAAATGGGTAATGGGCAAGATGAGCAAACGTCTGTTGACGATTGTAGTAACCCGCGCCCACGAAGGACAGCGGAGAGCCCCATGTATCGCGCTCCTCCTCAGAAAGCTCCAAAGGAACATGGACAAGAGGATCGCATGCAGCCGGCAAGTAATGTACCTGCCCCGCTCCCGCTGAGCGAATCGCCTCCAGACACTGCCCACGTTGGATCGTAAACACGTGATCGTAGTGGCGTGCCATCTCCTGCCAGTATGTAAAGCGGAGGTAATCTTCAAGAAACCACAGAACCGTTACGACACCCCGTCGTCGTAACTCTTGAAGTGCCCGGCCTGATATTGGAGCTTGGGCCATGCAGATGAGAATATCAATCGGCTTTTCCGAGAGACTTTCGAGCAGCATCGCTGACAGCATCTCCACATATGCCTGTCGAGATACATTCTGGCGAGTGTTATCGCTTACAAGACCCGCGATATTTTCATAGGCGCCATTGAATCCACTCATGTCGATACCACGCACATGCTGGTCTATTCGGGAAAGAGCCGACGTAGTGTACTGGCCTATCGGTAGTGTGCCGCCCTGGAGCGGCCCTAGAACCGCTATGCGCGGATGTAGGACAGCGAGACCTCGTCGCCCGTAGAATGAACTCGTGAAGGCCTGAACGAATGACGGGTGTGCAGCAACCTCTTGAGGGCGTACCACAACCTCCGCATCACCCTCGCCTACGAGCGTATCGATCTCTTCTCCGACGACTACGTTTTTTAATTTAGTCAGGACATGCGATAGGTCTCGCGCGCGAATCGCGCTGAGAAAGCTATCGACCGATGGTTCAACGCATGAGACTGAATGGGCACCGCGATGTATCAAACTTTCGATGTGATATCCGCAGCCCATTCCGACCACACAGAGATGGGAAGCCTTGGATATTCGGACGTCATTGAGCGATCGTTTTACCCACGCATCAGCTCCAGATTTTGGCTTTTCCGGGTGATCCATGCATGTCTTATTGAACCAAAGCGCGGGGCCCTCTCCAGTCTCACGAATCTCGATCAAAGAAGATGAATGAGGATGATCATGTAGTTTGCTATACACCGAGGGAAATCTTTCTCTCAGTACAGCCATATTTGTTGAGTAGACATCGGTAGAGCGAGCAGAGATCGGCTCTTTAGTGAGCGCCTTTGTCGCCTGATCGATGTTGACTAAAGTGTCTCGAATATCTATCTCCGCAGCCTTGCAATATTGAGTGACGTACTCGAGGGCGGCTCGAGCTCGGTCAACATCACCGTCTTGGTAGAGCTTGTCGGCATAGTGCAGAGCGATCCACGCCTCGAATTGGGACGAGGCTACTGAGGAGTCAGAATCACTCTCGCCAGTCGGACATAAACAGCGTGCTATAGTGTCTACTGAATTACTCTGACCTGACGTGGGCCGGGCGGTGATAATCACAGCTTCAAGACCTATCTCGTCCATCAGGTCAGATAACGGAAAACGAGTTGGACAGAGTGTCTCAACATTCATTCCGGCCATCAGAAACGCTTGCTCGAGAGTAGCTTTTGAGAAGGCTCTCACTCGAAGAGTGTCAGTTTCAGAAACTCCGCTTTGTCCACCTACAAACATCTGAAGGCGTGCTACGCCTGAGACACGGAGGACTCTACGTATCTCCGCCAGGTAGCTGGCTATCACCCGTACCGGCATATGGGGGAGTGCCGCGAAGCTCCATACAAAATCAATTGAACCACTATCAATCCCGTCCAGAGCGCATCCGGATGTGGCGTGCATTTCGATTCCATCGTGAGATGATAATAATTCTCGCGCTTTTTCTATCGCGCTTGAGGATACATCAACTCCGATGACACGCTGGTAGTGCTTTCGCGCCGAGGGAAGCATGCGCCCCACTCCACAACCAAGCTCGAGAGCTACCTGAGATGAATCAGGCGTGATTCCCTGATGTATCATCTCAAAATCTCGGGCGCCATCATCCCATAGAGTTGAGTTGTTAGAGATCTCGTTCGTAATCCAAAACCTGTAGTCATGCCTGACCCGACGGTTCCAATCACGGCGCATAATTTCAGAGATAGCCTGTTGTGATATCATCGCTTCGAAATCCAGATCGTACGCACGCGCGCCCTCACAGCAGGGCTGCTTATCTCAGCGCTTCGAGCATGTTATACTCTCAACGCGTCGGCACTCCTCTTGTCAGTCCAGCCTGTACTGGGCCGCCCGATAGATGAGGAGTCTCCTGGTATAAAGATGCGATCTAGCTACCGAAAGCCTCAGATTGTGTTGATACAATTACGGCCGGCTCAGGACATCCGTAACAAGCAGAAATCTTTGATACTTCTAGGCAGAATCAGGGCTGATGCGGTTATTCTACATGCGACGCGGAGCAGAAACATAAAGCCCCTCGGCATGAGCCGGACTATTTTTCACGGCGAGCAGAGCGAGCTTCATGAAAAATTCGAGTAAAGTTGACAAGCTACAATCTCACGGACTGATTGACTACAGGCTCATCTGCATCCGTTTAAGGGCCTCTCCAACCCGTACATTCTCGTCGGAGCTTGATAGCTCCGGACCTGAAGATTTACCCTCGATGATCTCTTTGTAAGCGGAATAGATCAACTCGACGAGACCGATAACTTTAGTAACCCGCTCACCGTCTCTATACAAGTTAGCTTCGCTCAGATAGAACAACATAAAATCGTAGAGTCTCTCTAGATCGCGAGCGATAGCTCCCCCTTTTTCATGATCGAGTGTGTTCATCAGCTCCGCGATGATTGCCTGTCCTTTGTTCAAAAAGCGACAAAATTTCGCGATATCTCGCTCCTCCAGTCCAGCTTTTGACTGCTTTAAGAACTTTATTGCTCCCTCATACATCATGAGCAACAACCGACCACGATCTGTCGTGGTGATTTGAACTGTCTGGTAGGTTGCGTGTGCGTTCTTACCTTGCATAGACACTCTCTCGTCTTTGTTTAGCGCTTAGACTCAATCAAGAGCTCCGAGGGAACAGCGCTTCGGTGCTTGGTGAGTAATCGAACCACAACTTCGCTCCCCTCTCTCTCAGGCGTATGGCCCGGGTTCATCGGCGGCACAGAGAGGGCACAATTCAGCTACACATCACACCGCATTACCGCCTGATACAGGAGTAGTCGACCCAAATGGAAAAAGCCTTAAGGGCAAAAATAAAATGAGCGCAACTCTATTGTTTTCAGGTGGTTAGGGGATTGTCCGAAAATCGGGCCGTGGCTGCACCAGTCAGCTATTTTGCCCCAGTTCAATTGATCGCTGAATCGCGGCCCGAACAGCATCACGCATAATTGTGTGAGCGCATGACTTTTCCAACGCAGCTAAAGCTGCTGCCGTTGTGCCATTAGGTGATGTCACTCGCGCTCGCAGATCGGCAAAGGTAGCTCCGTCGTGCTCAAGATATGAAACTGCCCCCTTTAAGGTTTGCAAAACAAGCGCGTGTGCGTCACCAGGAGAAATCCCATTATCTCGCGCTACGATCTCCATCTGCTCAGCGAGCCAACAAATATAGGCTGGCCCTGAACCAGCAACTGCAGTAGCGACATCAATAAGATCCTCTCGATCAACTCGCCAGCCACGCCCGCAACTCATAATAACTTTTTCTACACGCGCTACCTGCGCCGCACTCAAAGACTCGGGAAGAAAAAAAGCAGTCGCGCTTTCCCGTACTCGAGCACCAAGGTTCGGCATAGCCCGCGCGATGGCACGATGATTCAAACGCTGCTCTAACGTACCACATGAAACTCCCGCCATAACTGATAAAACAACTGTCCCTGGAGATAGTACGCTTCGCAGGCTATCGCACACCTCCCCAACATCTTGGGGTTTTACAGCAACAATAAGAATGTCTTCATCCGAAAGCTGCTGTAAATGCACCGGTCGGCAGCCAACCCGCTCATGAATCGCGTGGTGTTGCGACTGATTTTTCGCAACTAAAAGAATATCATCTTTGGAGACACCATGGGCCAAGAGGCTCTGGGCAAGCACGGATCCTAAATTACCCACGCCGACTATGGCGATCTTCATTGCTTTCGACCTCGATCAGCATTTTCGACCTCAGCCACTGTCCCCTCTTCCAGGCCAAGGAAACGAAGCATCTGATCGACCAACACCTTATAATCGCGAGGGTCCGCCATATTCAGGCGATACTCATTCAGCACCTTAATCTGCACATCGGAGCTCCACTGATTCCAAGCTTCAGCTGAGACTGCGTCAAAAATTCTTTTGCCCAATTCGCCAGCAAATGGCGGTTTATCTAACCCAGGAAGCTCTTTTTTGAACTTTGAACACACAACTGCTCTAGCCATAGCACCTCACCCAAAGAATCAAATCTCTCATGTGTATGTACATCCAAAAGCTAGGACAGGCAACGTTTTCCCAGCATAACTTAAGAGCTCACGGTAATATGCCCCTCTGTTGCTCCTTAGCAGGGTGGTGAAAAAGGGTTCCGCAGTGAGCATTTTGAGAGTTTTGACGAAACGAGGCGGAGATGACGAAAAAACCGCAGACGTATCCTCTGCGATACGTTGAGGATTTTTTAGGCGTCTCCAACGACGTTGCAGGCAAACTATCGAAATGCGCAACAGGAAATCATTTTTCACCACCCTGCTAGACCCCATGGCGTATAAAATAAGGGTGATAAGAGGGCAGAGCTATTCTACTACCTCACGAAGTTGCTTCAGAGAGAGAATTTTGATCACTCCTGGCTTCGTAAGATCCAGAAGCCCCTCGCGCTCAAGATTCTTAGTTACTCGAATTGCGGTCTCTGGTGTTGTGCCGGTCAGGTCAGCCAACTCCTTGCGGGTCAGGAATATGCGCGTTTGGTCATCGGTGCTTGATGGACGCCCAAATCGCGGAGCGAGCGCGAGCAGCGCGGCGACAATTCTACTTTCAACTCGCGAATGCGCTAAGCCAAGGGCTAGATCGTTGGTGCGGCGGTTGCGACGCATCAATTCAGCTGATATCTGCTTGTATATGAGGGGATTTCTATCAGCCACTGCTCGCAACTGGGAGGTCGGAATTGCCAGCAGTTTAGCGTCTGTCTGACCACGAATGGCGGTATCGAGATCGCTCGGTTCAAGAGCGCGCAGAATTCCAGTGCAATCACCGGGGTTAAGAAGATCGAGGGTTAATTCCTTGCCGTGAGCGGTAGACTTTATTACCGCCAGGCGTCCTGACAGAACCATAAACCCAAAATTTGGGCGCTCCCCATCGAGTGATACAAATTCGCCCGCATTGATATCTTGAACGACCGCTGTCCGAGCGAGATCATTAATATCTTTGACAGGAAGTCCCTCGAGGACACTAATTGCTTTTACTCCCTCAAATTTGTATTGATCAGCCCCGAGAGCCGCGATTTCAATTGCCTCGCTTGGTTCCGGGAATACCTCAAGTGGCTCCCCCTCAATCGGAGCGGTCCGGGCGCGATGGAGAGCGATCTCAATATTGGCGCGAAGCTCATTAGGCTCAAAGGGTTTCATCACGTAACCTGAGGGACGGGTTAGCTTAGCTCGTTGGAGTGTTGCTTCGTCCGAATGAGCAGTGACAAAGATAATTGGAGATCCTACCCTTCGAGTTATCTCCTCAGCTGCTTGAATGCCATCGAGCTCGCCTGGCATCGTGATATCCATGAGGACAACATCTGGGCGCAGCTCAACGGCTTTATCCACGGCGGCTCGACCGGTTGAGACCTGGCTGGCTACGTCATAGCCGGCGGATTCAAGTTCATGCGCTATATCGAGCGCGACTAGGGCTTCGTCTTCCGCTATCAGTACTTTCGTCGTCATGATTCTCCCTTACTATTTACACACAGCGACCTCCGGGAAGCCCCCGTTCACGTGGGTTTCCCGGATCGCTCCAAGCTTCGTCGCGCGCAAACCGGCGCGCAACTACGCATCGCTCCAAGCACTTGCGCGCCTGTGGTCGCCTTCCGGGCGACCGAGAGACTTCCGCTTTAACCTCTTGAAAGAGGTTTCCCGGCAGTCTCACAAAGTCGAGCTTGCGAGATCCGGGGTTACCTTTTGTACCTACGGCCAAAGACAAGGTCAGCATGAGCGGAAGAGGATCGAGTGCCTTACGGCCATTCGGTGCCTTTGCCGAGCATGTAGAGGGTATCTCAACAAGTCCCTCAATTCCCACAAGCGGGCCGCATCATACCGGATAACAGCTTGGCCTTAAACAATAATTAGCGTGAACAGCACCCGTATAAAAACGGAGCATGATTCCAATCACTATTTCGCCAGAGCCCCTATGGATCTCTCAATCCAATCGTGCTGCAAGCGCTCTGGAATTATAAATTGAAGAGGTGCCCTTGTGACTGGGTGTTTGCACTCAATCAGAGAGCTCACTAGGTACAGGTAAGAAGCCTCAGCCCCACCGTAAAAGAGATCACCAAAGAGCGGAATGTTAAGTGAGGTAGCATGAACTCGAATCTGATGCGTTCGGCCAGTGATGGGTTGAGCGCACACGATCTGCAGCTGTGTGTCGCCCGAGCAGGCACTACTAAGGTTTGAAAAAATAGTCTCGGCTCTCTGGCCATCAGTTATTGTCGTGCGGCGCAAGACTGGATGAAGGGGATCTCTCGCTATTGGAAGTGTTATGCGCTTCGTGGACCATGAACAGGGCAGGGCGCTCGCGCACAGATACTTTTTAGTGACATGACGGGTCTCGAATGCTTGCTGAAGAGGTGCATGAGCAGCAGGAGATAGGCTCACAATAATGAGCCCCTGCGCTGACACGTCTAAACGAGATGGCATGTGAATCGTAGTATTAAATATCTTCTCAAGGGAACGCTTGAGGGAAAAGTGGCGCTGCTCCTTGGCGGGCATACTTGAAAGCTTGGGTGGCTTGTACGCCACCGCAATGTGTTCATCGTGGTAAACGATCAGATCCTCGTTGAATTTAGGGAAAACACTACTGGCATCGCGGATCGCAAACTTCGGCTCATAGTATTCTATGCGGCACGGTATCGGGAGGGGATCGTCACTGCGCGCTTCCCTTCCATTTATATAGATACCTCCGAAGTCAAAACGCTCAGGCCACGATATCGTATCGATGTGGGGTAGTTTAGAATGGAGCACATCGATAACCCGTGCTGGGCAATCCTCATGTGATAGGAATGTCCATGTCCAGTATCGGGTACGGAGCGCATCATCGATTTTCTGACGGCGATCTTTTTCACTGACTGGCAATGACATGAGAGCGTGCTAAGCGAAGTATCTATTTTGAGGGAGAGGAGCCTTTTTCGGCTTGATATTTTTTGAAAGCTAGGTCGATACGCGATAGTCTATCGATCAATTCCTGTGCCGGTAGTTCGGCGCTGAGCTCTGTTGGTCGAGACAGACCAAGGATCTCCTCAAAGCGCCTGAGTTTAGCCAAGAACGTTGCATTGAAAGCCTCCGCTATTCGGTAACGAGCAATCGCCACTCGCTCTGTCCGGAGATCAACGAGCTGTTGAAGGGTTCCGGGGCTGTTGAGGAGAGCGATCTTCGTCGTATCCGCGGCTGGGCAGTCCGGAATAGAGGCTAGAACCGCCCGAGTCTGCGAGAGGAGGGCAGGGGTAACGTTCGAGTATGTGGCTTGACCGGCTTCATCGTAGGCTATGGCAGATGCAACCGAGTCTTGCCGTACTATGTTCCGGGGGGCGGTAAACACGATATCGTAGAGCTTATCTCCAATCTTTTTGATCTCTGCATCGGGTATTTCGTGAGATGATGTTGACGAGAAGACCAGACCGACTGCTCTGACAGGCTCAGGTTTCGCTTCTACCCGCACGCTCACTGATATTGCATCCTCGGCCCAAGCCGGTGATATCGACCCAATCAGAGCCATCAAGTATACAACCGTGTGTCGGGCGCGAAATACAGATTTCATACTTAACCTCACTTAGAAAGAGATTCTTTCATGCGCTCCAAAAGCTTGAGGGCTGATTCAAGGCTGGCGGTGTCACGTTCAAGCTCCCTCGATTTCGCAACGAGGCTTGCTATCTGTCGACTGAATTCGGCTGTGCCGGAATTGTCCGGTATATCCACTTTGAAGTTCTCGATACATGGACGCTTAAAGATATATCGATCTGTTGAGGTCATGGAGCCATCCGGCTGATGGATGATAAACTGGTATGTCATGTACGCAACTGGAGCGGGGATCTCAACCGAGAAAGCGGGTCTATCGGAATTGTTTAGCGCGCCTTTTGGGAAGGCGATATCAATAAACCGTCCATCCTTAGATCCCACCAATCTGATCATGGTGGTAATATCGACGGTGTTCTGTAGCTCCACATTAAGCGACATGACGTTCCCGACTGGAGGAATTGTAGAGCCTGGCGGAGGGAGATGACGAAGGATTACTTGTTGTTGAATTGGAGCCTCTTGGGCACGAGCCGGGGTTGGAGCCGAAAGACTCTTGGTGAGTAGAAGTGCAAGAAGCACGAGAGAAATTGATTGTCGCCGGACGGTGGCACGGGGCATACAGTATATTCTACAGATCCTATAGAGCTTTTTTGGCCGACCAAACTCCAGTTTGACCGGTAATCGTATCTGTAAATGTACCAGTTATCCCGGAAGATGACAGCTCCCCATTCAACTTAAGAATGGAGCCATTTGAGCGGAAGGTCGGGGTTTCCACCAGTGAGCCGTCCTGATTAACCAGAGAGGCGCGTGCGGGAACCCAGCCCTCTAATCCGAGTAAGAGCACCATTTCATGGCTTTCTGGATTAACAATTAGCAAAAGAGCAGTGCTTGAATCGGGTAGAAGTCCATCAATTGCACCCGAATATCGACCCGCGGGCAGATCAAGTAGTGATAGTTTCGGTGTCTCAGATTCGTTGAGTTCTGGGTTGACTCCTGTGTTGCTGGAGCTATCTGAGGCCGTCTCGAGGGAGGGATTTGGCGAGTGTGGTGTAGAGACCATCTCGTACGCTATCACCCCCAAAACCGTCAGGAGGGCAGAGGCAATCCCGATTACAAGTGATCGCGCTGGAGAGGATGCGCCTCTCCAGAAGAACTGCAGGTTTTGAACGAGCGACCCTCTTGAGTTCATCGCGCCGTGGCGGGGATTCATCAGATCCAATCGACCGACCGTACCTCTCTGCTCGGATACTAATTGAGAGCGCCGTTCAGAGGCTATCTCTTTGCGCTTGGAATCGCTCGCCACTATCTCTTTGATGCGCTCTAAATCTAATTTGCCGGAGCTTGTTTC
>Ga0214923_10003945_pt1 | contig 18312 bp, 13 predicted proteins | sample LL1510_MetaG_FD_177993 | JGI IMG/M metagenome (GOLD analysis project Ga0214923, IMG submission 177993) | Freshwater microbial communities from Lake Lanier, Atlanta, Georgia, United States - LL-1510 | ecosystem: Environmental > Aquatic > Freshwater > Lake | place: USA: Georgia | collected... | reverse complement strand
CAACTTATCTTGGACCTGAGGAAATTCCTTTCATAACCAACATGAAAAGTGCCTTGTCGGCATCGCTTGATGAAAGCTACGCCAAGAATATCTTAAAAGGATTGGAGCGTGACGGTAAAACTCAAATTAAAGGAAAGTTTGCTAGAACTCCATTAGGGAGAACATTGCTTGGATTATCAGCTTCAATGAAATCTTTAGGCGTTTCTATGGTAGTACTGTCTGACGAAGATTTTAATAACTTTCTTGAGAACGCATACGGATTGTATGGTAAAAATCGTAATGCTATCTACTCTTGGGGAGCAAAGACTATGGTTTTAAAAGCTAGTAATAGTTCCCAAGTAGCTCTTCACGAATTTACACATCCAATACTTGAAATTATTGAGCAGGTTGACAAAAATTTATACAACTCGCTAACTGCTGAACTTGATACATTAATTCATCCAAACGGTAAAACTTATTTGGAGTGGGCTAAAACTGAGTATGCTGGTGCTAATAATAAAACTATAATCAATGAAGCTTTAACGGAATTGATTTCCAATGAAGCTGACAGGAGAATAAATCTAAACTCACCTGCCAAGATTGCCGCCAATAGAATATGGCAATCTATAATGGCCTTTTTCGGTATCAAAGGTGCATCTATAAACATAAAAATTAACGATACACTAACGGTTGACAAGTTATCGAAAGCTATATCGCTAGCTGTTGTGTCTTCTAGAGCTTTAAAGGTTCAAGAGTTGGCAGGTTTGGAACAACCAACCGCAGAAGGAATAGCTTCTAGTAAAGGATCTAATTTAATATCTGAAGCTGGACTAGACAAATACATGACCGAGGATGGTAAAGGTAATTATGTTTTTTACCACGTTTCTGGGTTAGATTTAACTAAAAAAGGAATAGATCCTAATAAGTTAGGTTCAAATGCTCGTACAGGTAGAGATGAAGTTATGGCTAAGCATCCAGTTTCAATGTATTACACTGAACCTGATATTGAGGATGTTGGTGGATCGTACAAGCATGTAGTACTAATTCCAAAAAACAAAGTCTACCCAATTGACTCAGATCCGTTAAACTTAAAACCTTTAGCTGAGAAAGAATTTAGAAAGGTATTCCCAAATATTTCATTCGACAATAACAGGGCTTCTTCATGGATAGCTAAGGTTGCAGCCGAGAAAGGCTACGATATCGTTGTAGCTAATTGGAGCCCAAGAAAGAATTTTAAAGCTTTACGAGCAGAGAGTGCTATTAAGCATAAACCTGATATATATCGAAAACCTAAACCAGGATCATTAAATTCAGTTACTTTTAATGAAAAGTATGAGTTTGAATCTAATAGGAATAGCGTAAAAAAGAGTATAGAGAATTTAGATTCTCCCGGTCTTGTTACTGGTGGGAAGATGAATAAAAGGGGTATAAGTTCATCTAAAGCAACTAGCACCCCAATATCTAGCGTATACGACTCAAAAGAGGTAGCTAAACTACCAGTTGTTAGTTTAGAAGATTTGTACGACAAGTATGATGGAAAAGCTGTTGTTATTAATTCTGATCCGACAAGAGTTGGAGATTTGGTCCTTCCTTCAGGAAAAGAGATTTTTATGTACGGTGGGCCTGGATACTTATCAATAAAAGATAACGTAGACGGAAACGTAGGGTTTGCTACAACACAGGTAAGCAAAGTTGAATCATGGCAAAAATACACTAATAAATTGTTTGGCAACAATAAGAGTTTAACTTTCGTTGCAACTCAAGCTCCAGAATCAATGATGAGTAATTCATATGCATTGAGATATGTAATGGATGCCATCTCTACATTACCAAAATCGGTTCTTAAGTCTTCCGAATTTAAAGCTGAATTTTTTGGGAAGAATATCTCTTCATTAAAAGAAGCATTTGGTGATAAAGATTACAATGCATTTATTACTAAGTATAAAAAATCAGACTTGTCTAATCCTGAGGTTATAGATCAGATGATTTCCGAAATGGCTTATAAAATCGGTAATGACAATAATTCGGCTAGTTTTAGTGCTAGAAGAGCAATTGTTTCAAATTTAATAGCTAAAGTAGGTGTAAAAAAACCTGTTAAATTTATAGCTAAAGAATTATTTAAGAGGCATGGTTTAAATGCTGAAAAGTTGCTATATGAGCTTGGTGAAAAAGAGCTTGTAGATTTATATATTAATGATGGTAAGTGGGGATTTTTAGTTTCAGGATTTGAAACAGACCCATCTATATCAATTGAATCAGTTCAGAAAAATGGTGTTAAACATCCTTTGTTTAATACTAAGTTTCCAAGCTCAAACGCCTTTCTTTTAGATGGTGCGTATGAGGTAGATAAAATATTCAAGCCAATCAATCTATACAGTGAAGAATATAAAACTGGAGTATATGTAAATAAAGCTTCTCAAATGTTGTCTGGAAGCATGTATGTTAAAGGGCAAAAAACAGAAGGTGAAGGGTCTTTTGAATACTCAAAGGAAAGTCCAGCACCAAACACTAAAGGCATCTCGTCAAGTAGGAATTTACCTGCTATTGAATATGTAGATAAATTAAAACTTGATAAATCTAAGAATAAAGAATTGTTATGGAGTGTATCTGTTCCATCTATAGAGGATGTTAAAAATGGAACTATAATAGAAGATGCGGACGGGGCGGCCTTAGTAGACCAATCTGGAGATATTCGTGGCGTTTACAAATTCCCGGAGTCAACTGCAACTGGAGTTTCGGATAAACTTTTAAAGAAAGCTATTGAAGCTGGTGGAATTAAACTAGATAACTTTGACATATACTTAACCAAGATATATAAAAGGGCTGGATTTAATATTGTATCTAGGGTTCCTTTCAATAAAAAATACGCACCAGAAGGGTGGAGTGAAGAGAAGAATGGAACACCAGATGTAGTCGCAATGATTTACGACCCTCAAGATAAGTTAGGCATAGAAGAGAAAAAGTTTAAAGATTATGACGAGGCTATAGCTTACAGAGATTCTTATGTTGATTCTCAAAGAAAAAATTATCCAGTAGAAGGTAGAGGCATCTCTTCTAGCCGATCAACTGACGTAACTAGCAAATTTGCAGAGTCAGCCAAGCTATTTGATCAAATTCAAGAAGCTGACGGGTCAGCTAAAAAAAGAAGACTGGCTGAAGAGAGAAGAGCGTTAATTGAATCATCTCCTGAGGTTAAGTTTATTGATGACAATATAAAAAAAATTTACGAACAATTAGAAAACAAAGGTATCCTAACAAGAGAGGGTAACTGTCCATAATCATGAAAAAACCAGAAACATTATCAAAAGAAGTTGTATCTTTATTGACCCCTAGAATTGGGAATGAGTACCAGGCTTTTTATCACTATACAGCTGCCAGTAACTGGTGCAAAAATGTAGGATATGAAAAGGCTGCAGAGTTTTTTGCTAACGAGGCTAAGGACGAATTGGAGCATGCCAAGGGTATAGAGAATTACCTAGTTGATTGGAATGTTACGCCAAATCTTCCAAATATTGCACAACCGGATGTGCAATTTACCGATTTATATCAAGTTATTGAGAAATCTTACAATTTGGAATACTCTTTGTATGAGGAGTACGAAGACACTAGCATGAAGATATTTAAGACTGGAGATCTTTGTGCATTTGATTTTCTTCAAAAGTACAGAACTATCCAAAAGGATTCAGTGGCGGAATATAGCGACAAAATAAATATGCTTGAAGGTGTAAACACTAAGAGTAAATTTGAATTGTTAATGCTAGAGAAAAAATTATTTTAACTATGGCTTGTATCATAAATTTTAAAGATAAGAAGTACAACTACGAAGAGTTTGCTTCAATGCTTGTATCCGGAGAGCTTAATAAGATGATCTCCCAGGGGTTGATTGACAAATCAAAGCTTACTGGGGATATGTCTGTGCTTTCTGAGGGAGCAACTGAGGGAGGTGAATTAACCCCCGAAGTTAAAAAGGGTAGTGGTGTAGGGGGAGGTGTGGATAATGTTACTGTTTCTACAAATGATAAGAATTTTAACAAAGAAGAATTTGTTAGGGATATTGATAAGTTAGAAAAAGAAAAAGCCAATGGTAGTAAAAATATTGGGTTGTATTCATTCAAAGACAAGTTTGTTAAGTTAGTTAAGAGCAAAAGGAAGATTTCAAAGGAAGATTTAGATAGGTTGAAAGGCAGGGTTAGTGATATGGATAACGTATATCCTGCATTAGAGATTATTGATTTGCCAAACGGTAGTCAGGCTATTGTAATGGATAAGGCAAGTGGTAAAATTGGCAATGAATTAACCGAAGCTGAAATTAATAATATACCGCAAGAGCATTGGGATAAATTTGAAGCAACCATACGAGAGTTATCCAAACGAGGCATTCAAACAGATTTGACAAAAAGAAGTAATGTTCTTTATGATAAGGATAAAGGGTTTCAATTTATTGATTTGGAAGGGGCTTCTATTGAAGGAGATGCGACAAATAAGTTTTTTAAAAAAGATGGCAAAGAATACTATTATAATTTTGAAAAATATACATTTTTCCCAAAGGAATACAAATCAGCAAAAGAAATATTTACAGATATAAAATCAAAAGCAGTAGAACAATCCCTCAAAGAACAACCAACATCAAGTCAAAGGGGTATTTCTTCAAGCCGTACTTATAATGGAAAATATATATCCGATGAAGCTGTTGATATGGGTAGTGATCAAGGAGGAATTAGTGACTTTACAGCCAAAAGGATAGCTAAGGAAGATTATGTTATAGAAGAAGTTTCAATATCTGATTTAAGAGAGTCGGATAAAGATCTTGATGAATATCTTAATAGTGATGAAGGTATAAGGGATTTTGAAGGCGAGCCATTTAAAATGGAGCCTATTGTTAGTTCGAATGGAGAAGTTCTTGATGGTTATAATAGAATAGCTCAAAGATTAGCAGACGGAGAAGAAAAAATTGAAGTATACAAAGGTGTACCTAAAAGAGGTATTTCTTCAAGCCGTGATTTAAGAGGAACGCTAGATAGATTATCTGGAGACTTAGATGCAACTACTAGACAACAAGTAGAAGCAGATCCAGAAGCTTATATAGACCCGTTAAAGATAAACGAAGCTAAGGCTAAGTTTGGAGTTTTAACAGATCAAGATTTAATGAATTACCTTAGCTCTTCTGGTGTTAGAATACTAGCATTAGACCCGGCCTCAAACATTGGTTTAATGGCCAAGATTGAAGCAATAAAGAGAGCTCAAAATTCACCAGATAAAAAGTTTGACGGAACGCCTTTATCAACATTGCTAGTAGATGCAGCTAAAATTGGATCTGTCGGTGGTAGAATACTAAGAATGATGCGTGAGTTAGGAAATATAAATCCAAGCACATATTCAGATCTTGTTATTAAAATGATTGAAGATACTGGTGCGGTTCTTTCTGATTCTAACAAAGATACAATCAGATTATTATCTAGTGACGTTATAAGTACCAGCGCAAAAGAAACTGCTGCAAATGAACAATACAAATCTAGTCCAACCAGAGCTAATCAAATCGCATTAAACGAAGCCAGAAAAGAAGCTAAAGAGGCTATTGATCAACTGGCTAAAGTTATAGAAACTAGAATGCCAGTATCATTAGCCAAGTCTTTTATCTATAATTTGCAAGGAAACCTTCTACAGATTGAGTCTCTTGGTGTTAACTTAACATCAACTACTATTGGTGGTGGACTATTGTTTATTCCAAAAGCCATAGCTAAAACCGCTGTTTCAATGGTTAGGGTTGGTATCGGTAAAACTTTTAATTCAAATGGACGTAATATAGCCGAGATTGGATACTTGTCAGGTTTGAATTATTATGCAAGAGCTTACGCTCCTGCAGCCTCTAAAGCTCTTAGAATATTAATAAACGGAACTGATGCTGAAATAAATGCAGCTAAAAAAGAGTTCAGATCTTCTTTGAAACCTTTAAATCTTCTTAATGTACTGTTTAATTCAGACGAATATGCTAGAAGAACAAAAGGAAGTAAGGAATATGATTATATTTTATCTGGATCTAAATATCAGGTTTTTGACATTAAAAATCCTTCGAAAACTCTTCACACGTTTGATAATGAAAATGCCGCAAAAAAGATGGCCTTTGAAATGTCAAACCCGATAGATTCTATCAACACTGCTAAGTACATACTAAAAACAATAACCGGATTAGCTCCAGAGGCTATGTTCCGTGTGATGGCAGCTACTGATACATTGATTAGAGATCCAAATACCGCATATGTAAATGCAATGTTTGGTCAACGACTAGGATTGAAGGGTGCTAGTTTGGCTTCTTTTGTATTTGAGCCTAATGCGGAATACATGAGCCACTTGGAGTTTCAAGCAGCTAAAACCGTTTTTCAAGAAAATAGAAAGGGTACGCAGATTGTTACAAGTGCATTAAAAGACTTAGAAGATATATCTGACTCTAATCTTTTAGCTTCAACATTAAATGTAATTGTTAGATCCAGCATGCCGTATATTAAGACTCCAGCTAATATTGTGAGTCAATATATAAACTATGCACTCCCTTTTATACCTATGTATAGAGCTATAAATTCATACTCTAAAGCAAGTTCGACTAATTCAGAATCTGAACGTGAGATTCAACTAAACAATGCCGAAGAGGCAATGTCAATAGCTGTTGTTGGATTTGCTATGTGGGCTGCATTTACGATGTTAGCATTAGGAGGATTAGTTACAGCTGGATACGATCATTACGATGATGATGAAAAGGACATCATGTTGAAAAATAACATACCTTATTCGTCTATAAACATAACGGCTGTTGATAGGATGATGAATGGCGGACCAATTGAAGCACAACCTGGCGATGAGTTTGTAGCAATTAAGTACTTTGGATTACCAGGGATGGTAGCCCAAATGCATGCTAATAGAGTTCAAAAGGCTAAAACTGATGCTATTAAAAACGGAAAGGTGTTTAATGGAGATAATGATGTTAGTATGACTTCTAAGTTTTTTGAAATGTTTTCAGTTTCAGATGTTATGGGTACAGCTTTCGATCAGTCTTTTGCCGCTGGTATTAACACTATTTTTGGTGTAATGAGAGATCCAGAAAGTAAAACAGTTTATGCTTCCAGAGGTTATGCTCAGGCGTTAGTTGCTGGCTTTGGAGTGCCAGCTACACTCTCAAAGTATATGGAAGCAGAATACATTCCAAATTTAACAGACAAGTCATCTGTTGCAAAAACATTTAGGAATGTGTTTATGTATAGGATTGCTGGAATCACTGACGGGGTTCCTTCTAAGATTGATATCTTTGGCCGCAAATTGAAACAATATGCACCAGAAGGAAAAGACACTAAGATATACAACACGTTTTATCCATTTAAAATAAAGAAATCTGGAGAAAACAAGCTTGACTATACCTTGTATCAGACTTATATGCAATCAAAAGATCCACTGGTTATACCATCTAAGTATAAGCAACAGGATATTATGGACGCATCAAAAGCTTTAGAAGTTTCTGGCTTTAGACCAACAGCTGCAGACGTTGAGATATTAAACATTGATAGAGGCCAGCGTAGGTTTCAACACTTGAGTGAAATGATGGAGTCGGGAGATTTTCGTTTTATCAACAAGGATGGTGAGATGGAAGAGGTTACTTCATTTGATAAGTTGCCAATAAAGGACAAGGTTGCATACATCAAGAACGCCTATAAATCTGCAGATAATGAACACATCTCTGAGTTTAGGGATGAATACATAAACAAGATTGCAAAGGGCTTAGGAGCTAAATTTAAACAAGAGGAAGAAGAATAAATGTCACAAGTACTAAAAACAATACTAATACCAGAGTCTGATGGCTCTGGTGCTATTTTTAACGATGTAACCGGGTCTACTGGAGATGGGTCTTATGGAAAAGCTGGATCACTTAACTATAGTGATGTTGCAGCTGTAAGTATTAAAATAGCTACATACACGACTTTAACTGGTCTGGCAACTCTTAAATCAGGAGAGAAGTTTATCAAGTACAAAGAGTACATAAAGAAAAATGGAGACCCTTCAATTATAGACTTTAAGTCATTTCCAACTGGTAACTTTTTTGTTCCTAGACTTGACAACTTGATAGTACCCAATGGTGACGAGTGGCAGGAAACTGGATACTACGTTTATCCATACCTATCTACTTGGTTACCAACAAGTAGTCAAGTTCAGAACAATATTTCATTATCTAAACTAAACCAAACAGGATTAGAAATATCTGATGATATTTACACTTACACATATGAGATATACCAAACCAATGGCACAACAAACGGAACTATCAGCTCAGTCTTGGGAGCCAAGTACATTGTCACCCAAGGAACCGCCACTTATAATAATGGTACTTTTTACCCTGGAGATACTTTTGTTTCTTCATTTAATGGCTACCCAATTGTAGTTACATCTGGTCGTTGCTACCAAATGTTTGCTAGTGTTGACGCTTACTCTGTTATTGACTACAATACTAGACAACGCTTGTACCAACTGGTAATGGAAAAGTCTGGAAGTACTTGTATTAAATGCTGGTCAAAAATATCAAAAATGGTAACACAATTAGATTCAATTGGTTTTATGTCTAGCACTGGCGATGTGGCTATGGGGCCAGCTTCAGAAACTTTGAAATGGGTTAACGATGAAATAACCAACTTCCAATCTTGTAATTGCTAGTTTTTTTTATTATATTTGTATGTGTCAGTTTATAGCTCAGATCAAATAGAATCAGTAAAGATAGGATCTTCCGCCAATTTATATAATTCGGTAAAGAATTTATACATATCCTTTGAGGAGTTTGTGGATAAAAAAACTATCAATAATTTCTATGAGGTAGCTATTAAACAGAACATACTTATATCCGCATTGAGTGATAGGTTATCCTCTAATGACGTAAGGCAGCAGATTGTATCCGAGCTAAACGCTATGGGTGTAACGAATGCAGAAACGTCATTTTATTTAAGTCCGGGTTATACAAACAAAGAATACGTTTTTTAAAATGGCAGACATTATAACAAGAGCAGGGAAGGGCTCCAATTTAACTCCCACCGAGGTTGATTCTAATTTTAAGAATCTAAATGCTGCCATTCTAGCGGTACAGGGTGTATATGGAACTGGGACAGTTACCGAAGTAAGTGTAGACAATCAGATTAATTTGTTTAATATTTCTGTAGGTGGAGATCCTAATATAAATCCAATTATAGTATTTGCGGTTAATTCAGACTTTGGTACTGGATATGTAAAATCAAATGCATCTGATTTATCAGTATCTGCTACTATTCCTTTTTCGGATACTACTGGTACTGTTCCTGTTAATAGAGGTGGTACAAATTTAACTAGCCTTGGAGCTAATTTTACCTTACTAGGTTCTAATGGAAGCTCGTTAGTTTATAGAACATTATCAAGTACAGATTCATCTATAGCCTTTGATTGGGCTACATCTGGTATATTGAAGATGGTTGTTGATCCTACCGTTATAAATATAAATAACCTATCTGGAACTTTAGGTATTGCAAAGGGTGGTACAGGTCAAACTACAGCTAGCGCAGCTATTAATGCTCTATTGCCTTCGCAAACAAGTAACGCAGGTAAGGTTTTAAGTACAGATGGTGCTGGAGTTTTATCGTGGATAGCAGCAGGTGGAAGTGGAACGGTTACTTCGGTAACGGGATCAGGCCCGATAGTATCTTCTGGTGGTACAACTCCAGTTATCAGTATGGCTGTTGCAAACACAAGCACTAATGGTTATTTGAGTTCTACAGATTGGAATACTTTCAACAACAAAGGTAGTGGAACAGTAACAAGCGTTGCCGCATTAACTATAGGGACAACGGGTACTAATATAACCTCTACTGTTGCTACAAGCACTACAACTCCAGTTATCACTTTAAATATACCAACCGCTTCAGCTACTAATCGAGGTGCTTTAAGTTCTGCCGATTGGAATATTTTTAATAATAAAATCGGGGGTGATTTTAATATAGTAGCTGGAGGCAGTATAACATTTGCTTATAATATATGGTACACTTCTGATGATGTTATACTACCTTCAATAGCAAGTACTGATGTAGGAAAAATATTGTTTGTTAAAAACACCAATGATGCTGCAACCTCAAAAGTTAATGCTTTTACGGGAGCAACAATAGATGGGGCAGCTAGTATTACATTATCTCATGCCGCAGGCGGACTAAATGGGGGTATTATAATTCAAGCAAGAACAACGTCACTATGGTCTATTTTATCACACACAGGGGCAATATCATAATAAAATGAATATAGATTTCTCAGTAGCATACGACATTGAAACTTTAAATAGTATCTTTATATACAATACTGGTGACAGTACTGAAAATATTGACGCTGTTAGGGTGTTATTTGGAACATACGATTCGTTAGTTGATACAGCTAGTACTCAGACATTAAAGAAGTGGACAGAGTACACATTGTCTCAATCTACCACAATAAATGGGACTAGTTATAGTTCAGGAGCTATTGTAACTTTTGCTAACGATATAGTGCTAACGGGTTCAAACAAAGCTGTTCCAACTGGGTACTATGGTGAAAGAACTACATGGGATCCGTCATTTTCAGATCCACTAGCTGTAGCTCCATCTCAAACAGGATACACCACCAGCGACACTTCATTTGCTGACTTAGCATTTGCTGTTAAGTATGAGGCTTATGGAGCTAAAGTTTATTCTGGCACAATTGCTGCTGGCACTTATTATGTTAGTGGTAATGAGGGTAACTACATTACAATTTCTGGAAGCAGATATTATGCTGGTGAAATTTTTACAAGGGCAACTTCTTTTACCTTTACAAATAGCCTTGGAACTAATGCTGTTTGTAAGTTAATAGGATCTTCTACCGGCTACTTTGCCACGAAGAAGAATGCATACGAGGTGCTACAAAGCTACATTGAGACCATTGCTGACCCAGCAAATGTAACCAATAGTCAAAAGCTTCAATCTGACTTCCTTACTGTTAATGCTTTATTTGAAAGTATCAACATGATGGAGGATCAAGATTACGATGTAAGCATTGAAGAGGTTCAAACGATACTAAACAATATAAACGAGTTTTGGTCTAACTTAAGTAATGTCCGATGAGAAACGTAAATTCAAGACAACAGGCTTACGACAGGGCTGCTTTAAAGGTTTGCAAGGTAGGTAAGTTCTACGCTGATGAAAAGCAATTAGGCTCAGTATCAAAACTATACAAGATGTCGGTTTTGTTATTAGCTGATGCAAAGTTTAAAATTGACACTGGGTTTACTAACCAAGAAATAACAGACAAAGAAATAGATTACGCTTTAAAATATATACAAAATGTTTAAATCAATATTTTCAAAATACCAAATAGACTCAATTGTAACTTTAATTAATAATAGTAAAAACTATTATATTTATAATGCACTTGTAACTCAGTCAGGTGTAAACACTGCACCTACAGTTACTATAAGAGAAAACACATTAGGTGCAATCGTTTGGACTGCAGGGGTAGGTGCTCCTGGTGTTTACTATGGTACGCTTACGGGTGCTTTTGTTTCTGCCAAGTTGTTTATTCCAGTTCCATTAAAAGGTTTTAATGTTATAAACTCTTCAGGATCAGGATTAGGATATTACACGATATATAGAATAAGTGATAATCAAATTGTGCTTCAAAGTTACAGTAATAGTGATGTTTCTGCTAATGGTATTTTATTAAATAGCCCAATAGAAATTAAGGTATACAAATAGATATGGCAGGAAAAACATCTAAATACTACAAGGAAAATCCTAAAGCCGCAGAGAAACATAGGGAGTACCAACGCAAGTTGAACAAGACCGATAAACAAAAGGAGTATCGTGCGGAACTAAACAAGGAAAACAGAAGTCGGGGGACTTATGGTAATGGTGATGGCAAGGATATGAGCCACACTAAATCCGGCAAGATGGTGCCAGAATCGGCATCAAAAAACAGAGCAAGAAACGGGGCTAATGGTAAGAGTACAAAGAAATGAAAGAAGAGTTAGAGAAACTAAGGGAAGAGTTAAAAACACTTAAAGAGTCACCATACTATGTGACCTATGTATCTATTTTAACACAGCTTAACAAGTGGGCCAAGGAGCTCAAAGAAAAGCCTGTACCTATGACTTCATCTAATGAGGATGACGATACTAGGGCGTTTGATAAGGTAGACAAGTACATGAAATCCCTAAATCTTTATTTCGAACAATTAGAACTATTGAGACAAAAAATGCAACCAGCAGACGTAACAAACGCTGTTAAGGAGGCAACGTCTCTAGTTGATGAAGTTAGAAAGAAAGTAAAAAATGGCGAAATTTAAAGAGGGTCAAACAATAGAAATTATTATAGAGGGGTTTTTTAAAACTTATACAACCCCACCTGTTCCCAGTCTAAAAACGATTGTAGGGCATGACTTGCCTAAAAAAGAACAGAAATGGAACAGGCCACACATCCCAAGCGATGAGGAGGCTAAGGACATGACTAAGTCTGAAAAGTCTACAATCATTGAAAGGGAAATGAACAGGCGTATTTCTGGATACTGGTTTATGAACAACGGAGTTCCAACTTACATTACTGGTGATCATTACTTCTGTTTAACTTATTGGTTCATGGGTGCCTTAACAAAAGATGGCTACCCAGAGTATAGAGCTGCTGCTGCAAAGTGGTACTATGTAATGGATATGGCTGAGAAGTCGGAAAACTGTTATGGTCTGATAATGAGTACAAATAAGCGTTTTGGCAAGTCGATTGATATTCAGACACTTATACCAACACCTCATGGTTGGAAACGAATGGCTGATATTACAGTTGGTAGTATGGTTTTTGGTTCTGATGGAAAGCCGGCATTAGTAACATATGACAGTGGCATACAATACAATAGGCCATGTTATAATATTCTTTTTGCTGACGGCAGTGAAATTGTAGCCGATGAGGAACATAGATGGCTAGCAAGCAATTCTTCTGACAGGGCTCATACTAAAAATAAAGAACAAGTGGTTACTACTGGTGATATGCTTCGTAGTTTAAATGACCATACTGGATGCCCTAATTGGTCTGTAAGAAACTGTAAACATTTAATGACAGATAAAGATATATATCCTTATGACGATATATATGTTATCTCAATTACCCCAGTAGAAACAAGACCTGTAAAATGTATTCAGGTTGCTAATGATGATCACACATATTTATGTGGCGAGAATTATATAATAACCCATAACACCGAATATGCCTTATCTTCTTTATACAACGCTGCAACACTTGTTGACGAAGAGTGTTTGTACGGGATGCAATCCTTAAATGCTACCGAGGCCAAGAACAACTTATTTAAGAGTCGTTTAATGCGATCTCATAAAAGAATCCCTAACTGGATCAAGCCAGTATCAAACGAATCTAAGGGAACGAAAGAGATTGTATCCGAACTTACCTTTATGGGTGAGAAGATGGATGGCGGTGGATATAAGGCTGGTCTTAATAATATTATTGACTGGAGGCCAACTATTCCAAGTGCTTACCAGGGTAAGCGTCCTAGGAAAATATTCTTAGATGAGCCAGGATCTCTAGAAGAAATGTCGCTAATAGAATGGTGGACAACTGTAAGGGAGCAGCTAGCCTTAGGTAAACGTATCTTTGGAAAGGCTTCACTTCCTACTACCATGGAGGACATGAAGAAGAAGGGTGCAATTGAGTTTGTTAAGTTGTGGGAGGATTCAAATCCAGAAGATCTTGATAAGAACGGTAGAACTAAATCCGGATTGTGGCGTTACTTTAAACCATTCTTTCTAGGTAGAGAGGGTTTTGTTGACGAATACGGAAACGATTTAATAGAAGAGGCTAAGCAGTTTCGTCAAAACCAATTAGAGCATGCTGATCACGCTGCAGCTGAAAAGATAAAAAGGCAGTACCCAGAGACTGTAGAAGAAGCCTTCGGTGTTGTAATGTCTGGTAAGTGGGAGGCTGACGTTAAAGATATACTAAAAACCGCACTGGCTGAGGCTGAGGCTAAGGATATAACTAGGTACTTCAAGATCTCTAAGTACGACAATACAATAAGATTGCAACCGTGCAAATCAACCGACCCAGAGGCTGTGATGATTGTGGAAGATCCTGAGCCAGGCGTAAAGTATGGCGGAGGTATTGACTCAATTGGTACAGACAATCAAACTGGAGACGAGGGTGGATCTAAATTAGCTTTTTGCATTACCAAAGGTTTTGGAGGAATGGGTTTGTCTTATGCTCCAATATGTTTATACGAGTTTCGTCCAGATAGGCTAGAGGATGCATACAGGGTTATTTCCTATATTGTTGAATATTACGGTGCTACAGCTGGACCAAAGATGTTTAAGGTTATGGGAGAGACAAATGCCGGGGCTACCAACCTACTTAACTTTTTGATTAACGCTGGATTAAAATCTCACATGGCAAAGAAGCCCGGCTCATTGGGACTTACAAATGGCAAAGAAAAGACCAGTGCGGACAAGTACTGGCTGTACAGGACTGATGACGTTAAGGACTACCAATACTTGTTAGCTAACAGGTTTGTAAGGAAGTATGGCCACAACATTAAAATCCCTAGACTACTAAAATCTTTATTGGACCTAGGTGTTGTGAATGCGGATGCTGCCGATGCTTTTTTAACCTCGCTTATGTTGTTCCAAGACTTCGATGAGGTAAAGAAACAAGAGCAAAAATCTACAGGTCGATGGATAAGTAAATGGAATGACGATGCCAAGCAATGGGATTGGTCTTACATAGAAAATTGATTTTCTGAGCAAAAAAGCGTATCTTTGTTCTAATATGTCTAACAATGTATATGAAACAACAGCAGGGATGCCGGGTAATTTACCCCCAGGATCAGCCCTGCAACCAGAGCAAGCGTTACATGAAGACCAACTCAACCCAGAGTGGTACATGCAGAATGCTCGATACATAGCAAATCAATACAACCCAGTATTATTTAACTTCCAATCAATTACAGGTATCCAAGATAGCGACCTAGTACAAAGGTGGGCTTCTCGCTCACTAATCTGGTACAGTTACTACTTTGGAAACCAACAAGTTTCGGATTACTCTAGCGTGGTTAGGGACGAGCAGAATAATGTTCTTCCTATTAAAATGTTCAAGGATCAAACGATCTCGACATTGATCAACCACATGTTGGGTAACGTGAAGGATGTTGTCAATGTACTTCCAGATATTGTAAGTGCTATTGGTCTTAGTGAAGATATTGTGTCCGCTAAACAGTTGAAGATGGATATGGCCAAATTTAAGTTTGACTATCCTGAGATTGCGGAGCAGATGAGAATGATGGGTGCAGAGATACTTAAAGGACTCAATTTTAGTCAAGAGGACGAATTGGTTACTCACTTTCAAGAGAACGCTAAAGAGATGGCTGAGACTATCTACGAGAACCTAGCCGTTGATAGTATGTATAAAAACAAGTGGAGGGAGTTATACTCTCTAGCTGCTAGAGATGCGTTTGTTGTTGGCGTAGGTTGTATCCGTGTTATTGTTGATAATGACCGTGCCGTAAATAAACGAGTTGCGCCACACAACCTAATATGGGACTCTTCTATAACCTCAACACAAAACAGGGGTGGTAGGTATGCTGGTGAGATATACCAGATGACTACGCCAGAGATTGCGGCTAGATGGGGAGAGCAGTTGGGATTCAAACGACTACAAGAGATAGAGCATTTATCTAGAAATCAAAGGTTTCAACAGCCTTTTAATATAATGCTCCCAAATACTAATTTAATTTTCTGGGCTCAAGGTGCCGCTGGTGTTCCGCTGGCTACAATTGTTGAAACTGAGTGGATCGGATTTAAGGAGTTATCTCCAGGAAAATTCACTGCTACCAGAAGAAAAGCCACCCTAATTGCCAACAAGTATGTGGTTGATTATGGTGAGTGTGATAATATTGTTGAGGATAAATTCAATCCTTCGGACACCGAACTTTCATTTAAAATTGTAACCCCAGTTATAGAATACGGTTATGCTCAAGGTGTAACTGAAAAGTTGTACAGGATGTCTGACTTATTGTCAATGTACAGAACCAAAATGATCCAGTTAATAGCGAGATCAAAGGGTAAGAACTACATCTTAAGAGCTTGGAAGCTACCTGACGCAATGAGGTCACAGGATATCATTGCAGACTTTAGTCGTATGGGTATTACTGTTATAAATGATGCCTCGGAAGAGGACGATCCAAACTCAAGACTGGTTGAGCCTGTGGATATGACCATGGACCCTACTGTAATAGGTATGATCAATATTTTAGGTGAGATGAAGAGTGTAATGGAGGACGTGGCTAGTTTACCAGCTGGTGTTCGTGGAGCTACTTCTGGATACCAATCAGCTAAATCTTTGAATATAAATAAGGCTCAATCTAACAAGGGTATCCAAGTTTACTACGATGCTATATTTGAGTTCTTCGAAAATATTATTAACTATACCACAGAGGTTGCTAAGCAATTGGCCACAAGAGACGAGCTATTCAATGCCTCAATGATCATAGGTGACAAGCAAGTTAAGTGGTTAAAGTTCGAGGCTAAAGATTTAAAGTTCTCTGACCTAATGATACAATTGAAACTTGAGGATGCTGCTAACGACCAAGAGAAGGCGGAGATAATGGCTGACGTTGCTCAAGCGGTTAATAGAGGTGAGTTGTCTGGAATGGACTTATTGAAGCTTCGTATGCTTAAGAGCAAGCGTAAGATGTTTGAATATCTAAGTGCTAGATATAAACTAAACGAGTTAAAAGCTATAGCTCAACAACAGGCTCAAATGGAACAACAAGCTGCTATCAACGAGAGAAACGCTCAAGCTCAGGAAAATTCAACAGCAACTGCAGCACAGGCTGGACTAGAAAAGCAAGCCTTAGCAAACGAAGGCAAGCTTCAACAGGAGATGATTAAACAAGGAGGTCCACCTCCAGAAGCAATGCCACCAATGCAATAAAAAAAAGCCCAGAATCTACTGGGCTTTTTTGTTTTCTTTCATCCAAATTGAAATCTTATCAGAGTTTCGATTTATATATTCTTTCATTGCTATGATGTACAATTGAGACTTACTTATCCCGGTCATATCCTTTAGCACACCTACTAAATCCAATTGAATCTCACTTGGATACACGTTTATATTTTTTGACATATCTATACAAAGATACAAAATTAAATTATCATATCAAAACAGCTTGTCAAGCTTTTACTATTACAACTACATCTTTTTGACTTATATGCCTCAATTTGTAGGTACTATAGATTTTGATGATATTTGCATAACAAATTAAGCGAAATAATGAGTGATACAAACCAAGGGGAAAATGGTTTCTACGATTCAATCGGTGAAATTATTAAAAAAGACGAAGAAAGTTCTTTTCAAGATTTAGGTCCAGATGGCGCACCCAAGCCAGACGATAAAGGTCCTGATCCAATTTTAAGTCCAGAAGAGGTGCAAGCCCAATTAGATTTAATAACTGGTGGGCCTGATAAGTCAGCCGCAAGTAATAAGCCTGATACAGCAAAGCCGGCAGAAAACAAAGACGATCTATGGTTTTTAGACCCGTCTAAAGCAGATGCTAAGCCTGATTCAGGTCCAGAAGATTGGAAAGCCAAGTACGATGAACTTGAAAGTAAGTACAAAGCAGTTGAGTCTGATGACTTAATTAAGTTGCACTTAAAGTTTAAGGACACTGAAGGTTACAGTTTCGACAAACTAGTTGAATCTTTTGCTAAGCCAAAGGGTGAAGATTTAAGTTTAGAGGACATGTACACTAAGTACTTAAAGTCTCAAGGTGCAGACGATGACAAGATAGAACACGAGTTGTCTATACTTGATCGTAAGACATCTTTAGAGCGTGACGATCTTACGGCTAGACTTAAAGAACTAACAAAAGCAAACGCAGCTCCAACTGACAACGAGTACTTAAAGATACTTGAAAAACAAAAGGAGTCGCAAAACAAGTACATAGCTGAAGAAGCTACCAGAATTGAGAAAGCCTGGAAAGGTGCAGATCAATTCATGGAGAATCTAGCTGGTAAGACAATTGGATCATTTGAGATCACTAAAGATGTCCTAGGAGGCATCAAGGAAAGCTTCAATGATATCAACTATTACAAGACAGAAGACGGTAACTATAATTACCAAAAACAAGTAATGGAAAGATTCTGGGGCTTATATGGTCCAGAGGTAGCCAAGGCATTAGTTCAAAAGGCTAAGGCTGATTTTATAGATGAAAGATCTAGACCTTCAGCTCCTGGCGCAGGAAAAACAACTGTTACTGCCCCTCCTGTTGATAACAGAGGAAAAC
>Ga0214923_10003944_pt1 | contig 18319 bp, 13 predicted proteins | sample LL1510_MetaG_FD_177993 | JGI IMG/M metagenome (GOLD analysis project Ga0214923, IMG submission 177993) | Freshwater microbial communities from Lake Lanier, Atlanta, Georgia, United States - LL-1510 | ecosystem: Environmental > Aquatic > Freshwater > Lake | place: USA: Georgia | collected... | reverse complement strand
AACGTTTAGAGGTAATGAAGGAGAGTTTAGAAATAAACAACATAAGACAAGGTGTAATTGATACATTAAATCTAAATATAATTGAGCTTACTGCGTATATAAAGGATATAGAAGAGAATAATTCATTGAATTTTTATATACTGGAAAGCGTGGATTTAATTGAGAAATATAAAAATATTTTGAATGCTCCTATGAAGATAAGTTTTGTGGGCAAAAGTTCAAAAAATAATAAAGAGAAGCAAACAATCATTAACGCATATTTAGAAGTTGCTGCAAAGTACATAGATTTGAATATAAATGTAGAAAAGAAGGAGAAAATCATATGCAAAAATTGCAACGGAAAGGAATTTGACATAGATGACAATACAAATATTTACATATGTTTGAACTGTTCAGCCCAGCAATTGATCTTGAAAAACATTTCTTCTTATAGAGACATAAATCGTATTAACATTTCAACGAAATATCTCTATGATCGAAAAATTCACTTCCGTGACTGTATTAAGCAGTACCAAGGCAAGCAGAATAGCACGATCCCTAAGGAGATTTACGACAAGCTAGAGGAGCAATTTGAATTGCATCATTTGCTTGAGGGGGATAAGAATTCGCCTAAGGAAGTGAGGTTCAAAAATATCACAAAGGAGCATGTGAATATCTTTTTGAAAGAGCTGGGTTTCACTAAGCATTATGAAAATAATAACTTGATTCATTATAATATCACGGGTAAGAAGCCGGACGATATAGGATATCTTGAAGATAAATTGTTGAACGATTTTGATTTATTGACGGAAGCGTATGATAAAAAATATAAACATCTAGACCGCAAGAACTTCATAAATACACAATATGTGTTGTACCAGCTACTTGTTAAGCATCGTCATCCGTGTAATAAAGAAGACTTCTCGATTCTGAAAACGATTGATAGAAAGCACTTTCACGATGAAATATGCCGTGTTTTATTCGTTGATTGCGGGTGGACTTTCGTGTCATTTTGGTAAGATTGGTATTTTAGGTGCATTTTGTGGGGTGAATTATCTAAACGCTTAGGAAATGAAAGGTCGTTTAGAATCAAATTCTGAATATATTTTTGGACGAAATATATTCAGATTTAAAGAAATGCGACCTTTTCAAATAAAAAATGAAAAACGAAACGGAAATTATTGAATTTGTCATTGAATTATCTGACGAAGAAGAGAAAGAGGATATGTTTAGACATGAAGAAGAGAAAGATGATGTGAACGACGAAGAATTGATTGTATACAATGACAATCCCCTAAAAAAGGATTATTTCATTGGACACAAAATTGCAAAGTTGATAGGATATATAAATACTAAGGATGCCATTTCTAAGAACGTAAAAGACGAGAATAAAATTTATTTTAGAGATTATGATGGAAAAAAGGAGCCTAAACTTAAATCAAACATTGTGTTGATAACCAGGGATGGAATTGAAGACTTATTAAAAATAAGAAAAGAAGTCAACGCAGATGCGATAGATATTCTTACTAAAATAAATATAGATGTTTCAATGTTTGCCGGTGAAGAAGATGATGAAGGTGATGATGAAGATGAAGGAGAAGAAGAAGAAGAAGGTGAATTGACTATGTATTCATATATAAATAATGGATATTGTTTTGAATATTTTGTAGGATATGAAATAACTGCTTTATTGGGTTATAAAAATACAGTTCAAACACTGGTTAATGTTTCAAAACAGAACAAACTTGAATTCCGAGATTATCCTGGGGTAAAAGAACCCAAACTGGATCCTAAAACTATTCTAATCAATAGAGACGGAGCTATTGAAATCCTTCTAAAGACTCGGAAGCGTCTATCCCCGGATGTTGTACACATTCTCAAGGAATTTCATATTGAAACGACAAATAAAAAATGTCTTAGCAAGGAGCAGCAATCACTTTCGGCTATCACAGATGTTTTCAAGACAGATAAGTTTGCTGACCAGTATCCAGTTGGAAAGTATTATTTAGATCTCTATTTCACAGATTACAAGATAGTTGTAGAGTGCGATGAGAAAGGACACGCTGACCGAAAACCATACCTTGAAAGAGAACGAATGGATTTCGTCAATGAAAAGCTAGGAATAACAGATTCTAATTGGATTCGCTTCAATCCCGATGAATATGGATTTGATGTATCGGTTGTTAACGCAAAAATCCATAGGAAGATGGATGAAATCAAAGAGGAAGAACATAGACGAATATTGGATGAAGAAATCAGAAAGAAAGAGGAAGAAATCAAAAAGAAAGACGAAGAGATCAAAAAAATAATGGAGAGCAAAGCCGTTGTAAAGAAAGAAGGTAGAAGAACATGCAAGGACTGTAAAGTTGAACAGGATATATCTGAATTTAGTCCGTTCGGAACTGGTAACGCTACTTGCTGTAAAAAATGTTCTTTATTAGCAGGTATTGGTAATGAAAAACCAGTAAATCAATATGACCTTGATGGGAAATTCATAAGAAGGTTCGTTAGTGCAGTTGAGGCTGAGAAGATGACTGGTTTTAGAGCGAAAAATATAAGACGAAATTGCAGAGGAGTGATCAAGACAACTAAAAATTATATTTGGCGATATGTGGAGGATATTAAGAAAGAAAAGGAATCTGCGAAAACAAAGGCAGACGAAACGCCGAAGGAAATAGAGGATGAACATGAATATGAGATAGAGGAAAGTGACAAGGAAGAAAGTGAAAAGGAAGAAGAAAGTGAAAAGGAAGAATGCATTAAAGTAAAAATCAATTCAGTAATCAAAACAGTTGCGCAATACAATCTGGATGGGACATTTTTGAAAACTCACATATCTGGGCATGAAGCGGCAAGAGAATTAGAAGTAACTCCGGCAAGTATTTATGGTGCGATTCGTAATAATTTTGTTTGCAAAAACTATTTATGGCGTTATGTAGAGAATGATGAGATCATAAAAAAGATTGATGAAGTAACACCGCATAGAAAATACATGAAGAAAGTGAATGTTTATAAAGATGGGAAACTGTACAAAGAATTTCTGAGTATACAAGCAGCAGCTGATGGAATGAAAGTAAACAAATCCATGGTCCGAAAATTCCTCGGAGGAAAGAAGGATGAGAAATTGAATTTGGAATGGAGATTCGCATAAATACAATTATATTTTTTAACCACATTTCTGGTTAAAAAAAAATATATTTTCTATTTCTATCAATAATATCGTTCAGCCTTGTATTCAACTGGAACTCCGTTTATGTGACCTCCGATTAAAATGTCTATATCAAATATGAATATAATATGATCTTCATTTTCGATTCCAATGCATATCACATCGTAAGGAAATAAATTGCCTTTGAAAGGTGACAATGAAAAACCGTACTCACATCCATTGTCTATCTTTATGGATGTTACTAAAGGTTGGGAAATCTGTTGTCTCATGCTATATCCGACTTCACTTAAACAGGCAACATCAAGAAGAAATTCATGATCATTTGATTCATTTTCATAATTTTGTTCAATTAAGAACTTTTTTAATTCCCCTATTTTATGTTTTATTCTTTTTTCAACACCAACAGAAATTTGTTGTGAATTCTTAACTTTATCAAATAGTTTTCTAGCATATTCGGTTGCATCGGCGTTGTTCATTTTCTGTAATTTTTTTTGAAAATAAAAATTCTTTTTTTCAATTTTTTTTTTAACCGCGTCTGGTTAAAAAAAATAAAGGTTATGTATATATTTAGAAGCATTTCATGATGTAAGCCAAAACATAGAAAGGAGGAAGGTTGTTGTGAGGTAAACTTCCACCAGTGTTATTTATAGTTATACCAGTTGTGTTTGTGCCTGTATTAGCAAGAATATCTAAATCATCAGCCGCTGTTTGAGTAGCAAATGCATTATCTGTATTTTGATTATTTGTATTTTGATATACACTATGAACGTGTCCAGGATCTGTTACTCCATGGTTATGAGAAGGCATTTCATTTACAGTCAATGAGTGTAAAACTTCTCCTCCGATCTTGCCAACCACCCCAGAAAGCTCTTCTCCAACTCTAGCACCTGTGTCCAAATTAGTATTACCACCATTTATAGATGATCCGTTAACACCATTTTCAACACCATTATTATAACCGAGAATAAATCGTCCACGAAGATCGGGTGTAGTAACTCCATTTAGAGAATTTCCATCACATAATCTCCATCCTTTCGGTATGTTTGATTGGTCACCACCCCACATGATAATAGATCTTTTTGGAAGGGTATCACCTGAACTAGATTTAATAAACCATTGACCATCATAACTAATCAACGAAACACCTTCGGAAAACCAAACATTTCTAAAAGATGAAAACCCGTTATAAATATTTTTTTGAAGAATCATTAAGCATACATTTTCGCGATAGCCATTGTTTTCGTTGTTATTTATAATAACGATTGATTTCTCAGTTCCATTGGGGATATAGGCATTATTCTCTAAGTAAAGCTCTTTACCGAATCTTTGAGTGCCGTCATTAATAATACCGTAACGATTATATTTGACCAAGAAAATATCATAAGTTTCACCTTCGCTGTAATTATTGATCTGACCGGCGACGTCTGCATTAGGATCCATTCCCAAAGTCCATCCTTGATAAACATTTACGAAATCTGTATTGAATTCTCCACCAAGATATACGTGTCCATCACCAGTTGCTGCAACACTATTATTCATGTCTTGATTAGATCCAGAGACTTTGCTACACCACATCAAATAACCATCTGTATTATATTTAACTAGGTATGAAGTTTTTATTGAAGCTGACAAATTGGCGTATGATGATGGAGAGTCTCCGTTTTGTCCACTATTGTATAAAGAAATAGTACCTTCGTTTTCACCCAAATAAGAACCAGCCAAATAGACACTATTTTCGCTAATACCTTGTATAAATCTATTATCAACACAAATAGAGGGACCACTTGAGTATCCAGATACGAAACTATACCATTGAATTATACCGTTTTTATTATATTTTGCGAAAAATGTATTATATGTTGTACCAGTTGATGGAATTCCAATATTAAATCTGATATCATCTTCATTTCTAGTATCATAAATATATGCGGATGCGCCTGATATCTGAGCAGATAAATAATAATTTCCATAAGAATCAATTGTGCTATTAGGTTGAAAGATTTGTCCTGACGAGCCATCCCCTGAATTAGATCCCAATCTATTCGTCCACAAACATTTTCCGTTGGTGTCATATTTGACAGTGAAAAGACTTAAAGCCGAGTTGGGAACTTTGGTAATGTCTTTGAGATATCTAGTTGTATTATTTTGAAGACGTTCATAAACAGAAACCGTTCCATTTTGTGTGGCAGAAACGATAACATTCCCATCATTATCACAAGATAAGGCAATATTGTCATTGCTAGTTTCAACTCCATCTCCGGGATCAGTTTCAATTCCATCGGAAATATAAGTTCTCCAAAGATACTTGCCAGTTTTGTCAAATTTAACAACAAAAACTGCGTCTCCAACGGTAATTTCATCACTAACAGAATCTGATGTGTCCCATATTTCTACTCCAGTACTATCCAAAATGAATCCAGTAATGTAAACATTACCATTTTTATCAGCGACAGCATTTGAACCATTTGTTCCTTCATTTGCAGAGCGTCCTTTAATTCTTACATCCCATAAATACAATCCCTCTTTGTCGTATTTAATAACTATTGTACCACTATTTGTTAAACTAACGGTTTTCATAGGTGAGCTATCTGGATTTTTCGTATCATAAATAAGAATGTTGGTAGTGGCTTCATCATCTGTTTTTACAATTGTGACATAACTATTACCTTCGGCGTCGGTATAAATATTTGGCTTTCCTGCAAAATTAGAGTTAGAGTCGAAACCGATTCTGGAAATCCACTGAATGTTCCCGTTCGCAAGATACTTAGCTAGACCAATATCTCTATATGTAGATGATTTTGGGATGCTATCATCTGAATTGTTAGAAAAATGTTCAAAATAAACGGTGGCGCTGTCAAAACTAAACAAAACATAAAGATTATTATATTTATCAGTGCTTAAACGAACATTTCGTTCATCACCATCACCGGCAATTCTAGTCATCCAAGATGCATCATTCAAATCGTCGTAATCTAGGATACTCAATTTAGTATTGACATAAGATATATCTAGATCATTGCTGATGCTGATTTGCTCAGTTTGAACTTTAGGAATCCATTTGCCATCATGACTTACTAAATCTAAACAATCAGTAAGTGTGATATTTCTTCTTACACTGTAACCGAAACCAGAAGACAATGGTTCTAAAATTTGGCAGTTAACAGGACCATTATTTGTATTATTTGTAATGACAATGGATTTTTCAAAAGCGTTAGGCATATTGGGGACATCTTCTAGATAAATGTCACAATGAATGTTATTATTAATTAATCCGTATCTATTGTATTTAATTAAGAAACAGTCCATATTCCCTGTGTTATTTAAAACTGCAACAGGTTCATCATTATGACCGTTAGTTGAAACATCCCAGATTTCTATATCTGTGCTATAATGAGAACCACTTATATAAACATGACCAGTTCTATCTGCTCTAACACAAGCTGGTAAAATGCCAGTAATATTACCTTCTTCAATCTCAGAATATCCAGCAGCAGTTGTTGCCCATTGAAAGTTGCCATCGGAATCATACTTGGCAAGAATGGAATGTGTTGTGGTATTATCAATCCAATAATCTTTAGAAGGTAAAGTATAAGCAATATTTAGATTTGATTTTGCATTGTAGAAATTGAACCCACCTCTGTAGTCATCTATAAAACCATTAAAATGAATGTAAATGTTGGGATTGTTCTGTCCGATTATATATTGGTTATCGCAAGTAATGACTGGACTAATTGTTATATCGAAATCATACTGATTATCGTTTACTTTGACGAAATTATTCCATTGGTAGACACCTCTGTGATTAAATTTAACAACGGAAACGAAACTATCTTTCAAAGATTCATTCTCATATGTATAAACAGGTTGTGCGGACGATTTTCTTGTGTCAAAAATTCCATAATTATAAACATACAAATTTGAAAAGCAAACATACAAGTTTCCATCCGCATCCACGCAACTCCCGGCCTCAACCGCACCAGTTAAAAAATCAGGGCCCTCGTCAGTATCAGCTTCTGTGAAGATGCCAGTATTCCATTGATAGATACCCATGCTATTGTATTTAACCGTGAATAATCCAGTTCCGTCATTTCCTCCAAAAATAATATTTTCAGGCTCATCACCATCTGGATTATAAATAAAAACTTGGGAGTAAAAACTTGAAGTCAAATAAAGATTTCCTAATGAGTCTGTGTTTAAATTGATTCTGAAAAACTTGATGTAATCGGGTGGTGCTATATGATTGTTTGGAACAAAACCTCCTTCTAAGTGGTTGAGCCATGTGAATTTTCCTCTATAATCAAATTTGCAAATGAAATAACAAGCGTATTCGCCATCTAAGAATCTATTGAATGTTTTACATGGAGTTTCATCACTCCCTGTGTCATATATACTGATAGTTTCACTGTCGAAATATCCAGAAACAAACAAGTTTCCTTCTAAATCTCCTGTTACACAAGCAGTTGAAGTAAAACTTTCATTTTCCAATGTAAATGCCTTCATGCGAATATTCCATTGAAATTCTCCTTTTGAATTGTATTTTAACAAAACAGTATTTGTTTCTGAATATTCAGACAGTGTTTTTGCTGGATACTGAACATTATTAACATCGTATATATTAATAGACTCCTCACCACCTTCATAGCTCTGCATAACTACAAAAACATCTCCGTTCCCATTTACAAAAATGGATGGTTCTTCTTTTGCGTAGTATCCTCCGACTCTTGTATACCATTGATTGACTCCAGCCGAATCATATTTAGTTATGAACAAGGATTGTTCTCCATCAAGTTGTAAACTTCCAACTGGGACATTTTGATTAGTGAAATCATAAATGCTGACTTCATCACTATCATAAACTCCGGCCATGTATACATTGTCATTCTTATCTAAATGAATTTGAGGATTCACTTCATATCCTTCACCGCCTATTTTAGTATAGAATGTATTTTGAAGATTTTGATAGTTTACAAAACTTGTCTTCGTATTAGTATCAATTACATCTAAATCATTGACATATTCATACTGATCAGAGATAATCTTCGGAATCCAAATTCCATCTTTTGTGATGAGTTCAATTACTTCTGTGATTAAAACATTTCGTCGGACGGAGTATCCATAATTTTCTTTCTTCATAATTTGAAGGTTGACGACTCCGTTATTATCATTATTGGTCAAAATAACTTCTTTGCAGAAACTGTCGGGAAGATCAGCATTGTCTTCAATGTATAAAAGCTTGGGATTAGAAGTATTGAGTAATCCATATCTATTGTATTTTATAATAAATACATCATCATCGTAATTATTATCTTGTTCATCTATTGTTAGAGTTGCCACAGGTTTATCATTATGTTGCGCATCGTAAATATTTAATAGACCTTCATATTCTCCCATTAAATAAACATGACCATCCTTATCAGCAACTATAGTTGCGTCATAAGTGTCATTACCAGTACTATTTGGAGCAGTAGCTGCTTTTGTAGCCCATGAAAGAATACCATCTTGATCATAACAAGCAATAAATATACTTTCTTCATCTTCTCCATCATATTCCTTTTCAGCCAAAGTATAAGCAATGTGTTTAATATCAGTTGAATTATAAAAATTTAATTTCCCATAATATGAGCCCGACAAATAAATATTAGAATTTTCATTACCTCTAATGAAACGATTGTCTATTGCAAGACATGGTTCATATTTACCATCAAAACCATCAACTGCAGTAAACCATTTAATAACACCTTCTTTGTCATACTTAACAATAACTAAACTTCGGTAGCCTTCCTTCAAAACGAAATCGTATTTTTCCGAAGTTTTGTTTTCAGTGTCATACAAATAAGTTCTTTCATCTTGAGACTCAAAACTTAAATAAATATTGCAATTGGAATCTATGATAGTATTCACGTCTGAACTATCATCATCATCTGAAACGACTTTAGTACACCAAATTACACTTCCGTTTGTATCAAATTTTATTAAAAATATATTATCATCACCATCTCCTCTTGTGTCGTAAGTTAGTTTTTCGTCCGGAATATTTGTTTTATTTAATGGATTGAAAACTTTCAAAAGTCCTTGGAAATTACCACTTAATATAACATTCCCTTCAATATCATTATCAACAAAGCATCTTTGACTCTCATCTGTTGTATTTGCCATTTCTACATGATTTATCCATTTAAACTTTCCGTCTTTATCAAACTTCATTGTCACAAAATTTACTGAGCTCAATCCTGTGTTATATTCATATATTGGTTGTGTATATTTAACATGTCCTGTGTGAAAATGATTTAAGATAACACAAAAAAAATCATCTGGTCTTGGAACATATTCTTCAGGGGTTTTATCATATATTTGAAGCCTTCTTCCACGTAAAGCGTGTGATAAAAATACATTTCCATTAACATCACATGAAATTCTGGGTAAAAATATATAATCATTTGAGTAAACACCGTTTACATGAACTGACCATAAAAACAAACCATTTGTATCATATTTTACAATAATGGAGCTATCAGTTGGCAAATCTGTTATCTGTTCAACCGGTTCAGTGTTGCTACTTGTGTCATAAATTGAAATATCATATTGATTCCCAATATCATCATTTCCAAAACAAACAACAATGTTTCCATCATTGTCACATACTAGAGAGGGATAATATTTATCATAGAACCCGCTAATACGTGTTGACCATTGATACTCACCTAAATGATTATACTTTACTATAACAATATTCTGTGAATTTATTTCTTCTTCTTCAACTACTTCAGCTACTTGTAAATCAGCAACTGGAATTTCAATGTTAGTAGAATCAAATACATCAGCAGATGAGCTATAAGATGCCAAAATTACATATAGGTTATTATTTGCATCAACGCATTTATTATTCTTAAAAACATTTTCATCTCTATAACCGCCTACTTTCATATAATATGTATTTGAAAGATTTCTATAATTAACAAAACTTGTATTTTTTTCAGTATTTATCACATCAGAGTCTTCAGTATAAGCAGATTGTAATATGTTAACTTGGTCATCAAAATAGATGACGGGATCTTTTTTACCAGTGGTGGTAATGTGACTTTTATTAATTCTAATGTCTCCAACAGAGAGCTCATTTGTAACAGAAAGATTTTTCATATTAATAACTTTGGATTGACGATACTTATTTAAATGTTCGTCTACTGTAACATTGGAATAATCCATCTTGAATGGGGTGTTTTTGGGTATAGTTGTCATTTTTTATTCTATTCAAGATAATAAAAAATCAACAAATTAAAGTCGTGTTTGTAATTAAAAAAATTGGAAAAATATATAAACTATTTTTGAAGGTTAAAACAGTCACTTTTTATTAAAAAAATGATTTTTAGATGAATTAGCAATCATAAACAATAAAAATGAATAGAAAGCCTTATTTACTAAGTGAATTTAGTCAAACTGTAAAGGATGGGAAATTGGCTATTGAAGTCCATTGTCCTCAATGTCCTAATTGTTTGAATGTTGATGGGAGATGGACATTAAAGCATCATAAAAAAGATTCTACTATCATAAGTGTTGTAAACTATGAAACATCAGGTTCTTTGATGAAATGCTTGTTTTGCGAAGAGGAATTTAAGTGGTCTTCTGGGAAATTTAATCTGTCTTCAGGAAATAATGTTAATCGCGGAACAATTTTAGCGATGTCTTGTGAAATGAAAAATGATGTGTTAGTCCCGATTGAATATTTTGAAAAGATGTTGGGTTTAGGCGATGATGTTTATATGTACTTGTAAAGAAATAGAGACTTATATACTTTGGATATTATGCATTTCTGTTAGCAAAATTGTTAACAGAAATTTAATTTAAATAAAAATATAAATAAAAACAAATGATTGAAAATGTTCATGTAATCGTTGTATGTCTGAATTATTCAGACTTTTTGAAAATCACATATAGAAAGAATATAAGATTTTTTAACCCCAAGAATTATCATGTTGTAATTGATCAAACAGATTCTGAGACAGTTAAGTTATGTAATGAATTGAATATTACTCATCATCATTTCAATGATTTCCACGTGAATGGATCCAAGTTCAATAAATCAGGCGCGATAAATATGGTTCAGCGTAAGTTACATGACTCTTTTCCAGACGATTGGATCTTATTGCTAGATGCTGATATTATCTTGCCTGATAATTTCGAGAAATTATTTAACGAAAATTGCAAGAACAAAGATGCGTTATATTCGTTAAAGCGTTATGATTATGAAAACGAGGATGATTATTACAATGATAACAAAGATGCGTTAGTTAAGTATACAGGTATAGATTTCATGGGTTTCATGCAGATGTATCATAGGAAGAAAGATTTATATGATGCGTTTTCAAAGGACGGATCTAATTGTGATACAATGTTCAGGGACAAATTCTTTTCTACACTGACGTATTTGGATGAAAATGAAATCTTGATTCATTTGGGGAAATGTAATGATAATTGTTTCGGACGAGTGACTAAGTTGTGGACGAGAGATGTACAATAACTGTCATTCCGATTTAAAAAAAAATAATTGATAAGCAAAATGAAAACAATAAAAACTTTTTGGATTTCAACACCCGATGGGCGATTTACAAATGTAGGTGATATTCTTACAAATTATTTATTGCATCCGTTTGGGATTAATGCCATTTATGAACAGAATAATCCTCAGTTGTATGGAGTAGGTTCAATTTTACACACTATAGACAGAAATACGACATCTTTAATTTGGAGTTCGGGAATGATGTATAACACTCACGAGTTGAAAACCAAATACGATCCCATCGCTTTAAGAGGTAAATTAACAGCAAAACAGTTTCTTAATGATACAACTAATACAGCTTTGGGAGATGGAGGTTTAATATTAGAAAGAATCTACAAACCAATGAATAAGGAATCCAAAAAGTATAAATTGGGCGTTTTCCCGAACTATGTTGATATTGTTAATATGAGAGATAATCCAATAGAAGATTTTAATATTTTCAATAATCCGGATACTATTCTTATTGATCCCAGAAATTATATAGAAACAGTTGTAAATCAATGTTGTTCTTGTGAAAATATTATTTCATCATCATTACATGGTGCAGTAATTTCTGATTCATACGGAATAAATAATTCCATTTTCGGATCAAGAGAAACTGATATCGCAATCCATAGAATGCAAGGTTCATTTAAGTTTAGAGATTACTATTCTATTTTTGACATTGATTTTAAATCTCCTGCTCTTTATTTGGATAATAATACAACATTTGAGGAAGCTATATCATCCTGTAAAACATTTAACAAACCAAATATTGAAAATGCAAAAGAACAGCTTGTGAAATCAATAGACAAAATAAAAAGTTATATATGAAGCCTTTTCTTAACTAAAGATATCTCTAATTTTTCCGGCTGCTACATCTAGTCCTTCAGCTTGGGCCAAAAAACTATATTTTCTTGATATGAAAATCCATACTATAGCCGAAATGAAACCTACAACTCCGAATATTATCATTAAAATGTAAATTATATAGGAATAGATATAATCAGTTTCAATGCTTGCGTCAGAAGGATTCTTTGGATCATAGTAAACTTTTATTTTATCGCTGTTGGAATATGTTTTTGTTGTATTGGTATTAATAGAAACCGTGTATTCTTTATTTTCAGCATCCTTGAATTTAACTTTGAAATTGCAGTTGTTTGTTGCATTTTTGTCGCCACTTGGTTTGCATTCAGAATCAGAGACGATTCCTTCAGCCTCTGTCATTTTTTGTTTTGGATTCAGGAGCGCAATCAATCCAATAACAAATATTATCAGACTGAAAAATATAATACCCGAAGCTTTTATGTAGACCATTGTTAATCCGAATTCTCTTAAATACTCACTATTATCAGATGCGAAAACTTTTACATTTTTGACGACGTCTTTTACGCCTTCTTTTGCATCACCATAGATTTCTCTTGCTAGACTTTTTTCTTCTTTGTTATTTCTGTTGTCCTTTTCGTTGTCGTTATCTTTGTAGCTTTCGGAATTTTCGTTTTCGTTCTGGTTTCCGTCTCTAAGAATTTTTCTTCTTGGCATATTATTTTTTATTATATGTAAACACAATTTATAATAAAAAAAATTACGATCTTCGCGAATATTTACGTCTCCTGTATTTTGACTTAGATTTGCGTTGTCGTTTTGATCTGGATCTTTTTTTCTTTCCGTCTTTTGTAGTTTTTTGTTTCTTTTCAGGCGGCTCTTTTTCATTGTCCGACGAGATATTCAATTCTCTTTTAAAATTATTCAATTCTTTTTTGAATTCTGAAAACTTTGTTAATAAATCCTCTATTTGTTTTTTTTCACGGTTAACCAATTCTTTAATTCCAACAGGGTTTTTCAAACTATCATCATCAAGTTTTAAATCCTCACGTAGTGATGTTTTATCTTTTTTGATAGGCTTTGGAGGAGAAGATATTAATGATGATACATCTTTATCTACATCTTCATCATCACTTATTATTTCCTCACTTGATTTATTTTCTTGTTTATGTTTCAAAATCTTATGTTTTCTTCTCAAATTATAATTCAGAATTTCAATATCCGTCAAGATCTCATTCATTTGTTCAATTAATTTATTGTGACGTTTATCATCTTCATCTTCCATTTTTATTTTTTATAAGAATGTTTTTTTTCAATAAAAAATTAATTCTAATTTCAATACTTGTGAATCAATCACATGTTCTTTTATTCACCAAGGATAATCTGAATATCTCCCTTTAATTACAATTTCATCTCCGTCATAAATATTGCAACATAATTTATATCTATCAAATCCATCATGACATTTTGAAGAATCACTTGAAGAGCATTTCTCATAGAATTTATAATAATCACCATCATGATATCTGTTTATAATTTTGTAAAAATGATTACAGAAAACTAGATAGTTGAAATTTGATTGTTTTGATACATGAACAATGTGACTAATTAATTCTAAAAAAATTGGATGTCTTGGTTTAGAGTATATGATGCCATTATAAATAGTATTGAAATGAATATATTCACTGCCTAAAACAACTGTTAATTTATTTGTATGAAATACAGAAGATACCGGTTTCAGAAATTCTGTTTTTATATCTGCATACAACCCTCCATTTATATACAAGTAACAATACCTAAATAGATCTGCTTTATGGGCTCCAATTGATAATCTATTAAATGCTTCCAACACTTCTTCTGGGTAATGCTCTTTAATAAAGTTAATGCAGTCTTCATCGTCAAAAATTACATGTTTAAAATCACTTGCATATTTTTTAATATTTTCAAAAACTTTTTCTGGTATTTTAGATTTGTCAGATATAGTTTGAACTAAAATTTTAGGAAAATATTCATCCTCATCATTGATTTTAATTTTTTCGCAAGGTATGAGTTTATAATAATCATGCGATAAAAAAAGAAAATAGTGTAAGTGAAATAAAATAATATAAACAATTGCAAGGAACAAAAGAATGCTTAAAATACATATAACAACCTTTGTCATTTATATTAATATAATAATATATTAATAAAAAAAATAATTCCATGAAATAAATATGTCTTTAAAGAACTACATTATGTGTTTTCTTATTATAATAATAGTATTTATTATACATGGTAAATATTTTAACAAGAAGAATGATAAGAATATGAAAATAATACAAAAAATTCATGACAACTTATTCTTTAATTTTGAGGGAAGCGGCGAAATTTCTGAAAGAATAGGGGTTTATAATAATTTAAATTCGGAGGATGTTGTTTTGGAAATTGGCGGTAATAAAGGAGGAGTTTCCGAAGTTATAGCATCCATATTAAAGAATCCATTGAATCTAGTAGTAGTTGAACCAAACAAAAGAAGTTGTCAATATCTTGATGAACTAATGACCAAAAAAAAAAGGATAATAAATATTTTTAATGGGGTAGTATGCGATGGTGTAAATAAACTAGAATGCTCTCAACCAGAAAGTTATGATGGATATTGTGATTGTAAAATGACAAATAATCCACGTTTAACTGATAATAAAACCATTCCTGAAATAGAAAAGATGTTCAATTTGAAATTCAATGTTTTAGTAATTGATTGCGAAGGCTGCTATGAACATATTTTCAAATATTTAGGAAAACATGATCTTCTAAAAAATATTCAAAAGATATTTATTGAGTGGGACGGTAAATTCCAAGAATATTTTTTAGAAAAACATGGTTTCATTCTCATTGATTATATTGAACATTCTAGCTTGACCAAAGGCGTGAGAACATATTTAAACAAAAACTATGTGAAACGTCTATAATTTATCTAATTCTTTAGCCTTCTTTGGTTTATATAAAAATGATTTTTTTCAATAAAAAAATGACGATGAGAATATACACATAAATATGAAAAGAAACCGAAAAAGTAAAAAAGTGCGCAATAATCAAAGTCAAAAAAGAATAATAAAGAAACGATACATACTTGCTAGTTTTTCAGTTGCAATTCATATAATCGGCGCATTATGGGTTTTGTATAAGATAATATTTGATATAGACGAATGGCTAGAAACGATGAATCTTACAAGAACTTTTTTAGGGTATGAACATCATGAGCATAGACAATCTGTCATATTCAAAATTTGGATAACTGCCATTCAGATAAGATACATATTAACAGATTTCTGGGCGTTTTTCAATGCAATATCAAATCATTTACTATTAGAATTCACTATAAAAATGCATATGCTTGAAGGAGTGATCTGTAGCATTGTTTTTTTTCTTCATAATAGCGATGATTGTTTTGTATTTGGAATAATTTGCTGTTTCTGGACAGTCATGTGGTTTATTGCATTTCTGTTCATTGCATTCGGCGACGCGAAGAAGAAGATTGATGAAAAACGAGAGAGTGTGATTCTCAATAGTCCAAACCAGTATAGTTATGAAAAGTGTGATTGGAAATAATTTATTTAAAAAATATGGATTCATTTATATAAAATGAAAATTGAAGAAATTGAAGTTGAAGAAAAGAAGACGGATCCTGATTCTAAACTTGAACCAAACCGTGAAAATGGATATGATTTTCCTACTTATAGATGGACACAGAATGCAAAGGATGTGACTATTTTTATACCGATCTCAGACGAAATAAAATCAAAAGATATTAAGGTAAGTTTCACAACAAATCGGCTTTGTGTTTCTATAAAAGGTGATGTGTTTTTCAATGGTTCTACGATGGAACTTTCACATTTAATAAAACCAGAGGATTGCACCTGGTTTATTGATAGTGATGAGAAGAGAACTCTAATTATTGAATTGGACAAGAAGAAATTTGATGAGTGGTGGGTGTGTATAATGAAAGGTGATCAGGAAATTGATGCGTCTAAAATTCGTCCTCCCAATGCACAGATTTCGGATTTAGATTCATCGACAAGGGCTACGATTGACAAGATGATGTATGATGAAAAGATAAAACAAGAAAACGGATTCTATAAGGATCGTGTTTAAAATCTTTTTTTATATTTAAGATATTGAAAATATAAAAAATAAAATCAATGGATTACGCTGATGACGACGGTGAATTAATCTATTTTTTGGGCGGAGCCAAAAATGAAAACGACAGGGATTTTTATTCACAGGTGTATAAATATTATTATAATAGAGGTTTCTATCCAATCTTATTTTTGAACCTATCTGAACTATGGCTATTAATATTTAGCATCGCATTTTTTCTATTCTTTTTTGCATTTATTGATTGGGTGAAATTATTGGAATGTAAAATAAACAATTGCGGAGATATAATGAATTACATTGATATAAAATTTACTCCTTTTGAAATTTTTATTTTAATCATTGGCATAATGTTTTTATTATATAAATTTACTGTATTCATTCCAAAGATGAAAAATCTGAACAATATATATAACTATTATACAAAAACACTTGAAATAAAAAACAATGAGTTGTATTCACTTGATTGGACATTTATTCTTGACAGGATTGTAAAAACTAGCAATAAACCTCTTAATGTGATAAATCTGACGAATAAAATAATGCGAAAAGAAAACTATATGATTGCGCTTATTGAAAATAAAATAATTGACATTCCTAATTTTGTCTACACGAAACAGATGGATGAAAATTTGAAATACATTATACTGAATGATTACAACGACATCAATGATATGGATCATTTGAAACTGAAAAGGAAATTCATCATGTATGGGATCCTTAATGTTGTTCTTTCATTCGTAATTCTATTATTTCAGATCGGATATTTTTTAACAAGTAATATTAATGATTTCTACTCAAGTAAAAACATAACAGGACCTAGGCGATATACTACTTTGGCAAAAATTAAATTCAGAGAATATAACGAATTGGCGCATTATTTTGAAGAAAGAATTAATAAATCAATGAAATACGCCAATAAATACAATGCACAATTTGAATCTCCTAATATGGAAATAGCTGGTAAATTTATTGGTTTGATTTCAGGAGCATTTTTTATATTCTTCCTGATTATTTCAATACTAGACGAGAATGTGCTTTTGTATGTGACATTCTTTGACAGAAGTTTGTTATTTTACATGGGAATCATAAGCGCGATTTCATCATTCACAAGAACGATGATTCGTAATCCAGAGGATAGTTTGTATGACCCTGTTGGCTACATGGAAAAAATCATTCAACACACGCATTATTGTCCCAAAAGTTGGACTGATAAGTTCAATAAACATGAAGTTCGGAATGAGTTCTTATCACTGTTTCAATATAAGATTGTTATTTTTTGTCACGAATTAATTAGTATATTTGTCACTCCATACTATTTGATATTCATCTTACCGAAAAAAAGCAAGAGAATCTGCGAATTTATCAAAAATAGAACAATTTACATTGATTGTATTGGATATGTTTATAATACATATGATGAGCGTAATCTTGACGATAAAATGAAAAGTTCTTTTTTATTTTTTAGTCAGAATCATCAGAACTCGGCTATAATGATGTCGTCAATTTGAGAAATGAATTTTTTATATGTTTAATATCTATTTATCACCATACAAAATTCTTATTTTAATTCAATAAACTTTTTATTTTTGTTAAATAAAAAGTGTATAAATGGAATATAATGAACAACAAGAATTTATCAATATAGTCAAAAAAATATTCATAAATGTCAACATTTT
>Ga0214923_10003943_pt1 | contig 18319 bp, 14 predicted proteins | sample LL1510_MetaG_FD_177993 | JGI IMG/M metagenome (GOLD analysis project Ga0214923, IMG submission 177993) | Freshwater microbial communities from Lake Lanier, Atlanta, Georgia, United States - LL-1510 | ecosystem: Environmental > Aquatic > Freshwater > Lake | place: USA: Georgia | collected... | reverse complement strand
GGTCCGCGCGCGGGTCGATGGATTGATCAGCGTGGCGGACGCGTTGTGCTTCCGATCACCAATTTGATGTTTGCAGCCGGTCTCACGATGCTCGCACTTGCCCAGGGGCCTATCGGTTTAATGCTTGCGTGGCTTGTGCTGGGTGTTGCAATGGGTTATGGACTTTATGACGCCGCCTTCGCCGCGCTTGTGTTTCTTTATGGCCTGAAAGCACGCGGCGCAATTACCGGGATTACGCTGATCGCGGGCTTTGCTAGCACCGTCGGTTGGCCATTGACCACGATCATGCTCGGTGCATGGGGCTGGCGAGGCGCGATCCTCGGCTGGGCAGCCTTGCATCTGAGCTTGGGGCTGCTGCTCAACCGTATGATTCCGGCTCATCCGCCTGCCCAAGCGTTCAGTGACGCCACAGGCAATCAAGAGCTTTCAGACCCGAGTTTCGTCGAGGCAAAGCATAGCCCCCCCTTATCGCCCGATGCCAAGGGCAGCGCAGATCCGAAAGCCGCAGCGCTTGACCGGACGCAAGTGCTGCCAAGCAACGCCATCGCTTTGCTGGTTTTCGCCTTTGCCGCAACCGGCTTTGTCAGCAGCGCCATGGCGGCGCACCTGCCCTCGCTGCTTCAGGCGGCGGGCGCATCACTTGCCTTGGCCGTGACCGCAGCATCCTTGGTCGGGCCTGCTCAGGTCGGGGCAAGACTATTTCAGTTCGGCGCACTTGGCAGGGTCCATCCGCTTTGGTCAGCATGGATCGCAACGCTGACCCATCCGCTCGCGGTGCTCATGCTGCTTGCAGGTGGACCGGCCTTGGCGGTCGCTTTCACCCTATGCCATGGACTGGGTACCGGCACCCACACGATCGCACGCGGCACCTTGCCGCTTGCACTTTTCGGATCTGCCGGCTACGGTGAGCGTGTTGGAAAGTTATTGACTTTATCACGATTTACCCAAGCGCTTGCGCCCTGGCTTTTTGGACTCGCCATCACGCAGTGGCAGACTTCAGCGCTGTGGATCGGATTTGCACTGTCGCTGGCAGCCTTCCTGTCCTTGATGCCGTTTCGCACGGTGATCAGACAGTAAATAGGCCAATGGATGGTTGAATGTACTTTTCTAACGGGGTTGGCGCCCGGCGGTGCAATCCTGGAGACCTCAGATGAATATGATTTGGATTCTTGCCGATGATCTTGGCTACGCCGACCTGGGTTGCTACGGTGGCCGCGATGCGAGCTTCGGTGCAGTTTCCCCACGACTTGACCAACTGGCTGCACAAGGCCTGCGCTTTACCGATGCGTATAGCAATTCGCCGGTTTGTTCGCCAACCCGATTTGCACTGATGACCGGGCGCTACCAGTATCGCTTGCGTGGTGCTGCTGAAGAGCCGATTAACAGCAAAGCAGCCGGCAATCCCGCGCTGGGTTTGCCGCCTTCGCACCCGACGCTGCCATCGCTGCTCGCTCAAGCCGGCTACCGAACCGGGCTGATCGGTAAGTGGCACCTTGGCTTTTTGCCCCACTTCTCTCCGATTCGATCGGGTTATCAACACTTCTTTGGCCCGATGGCCGGTGGCGTCGACTACTTTAGTCATTGCAACGCAAGCGGCCAGCACGATCTTTGGCTAGGCGAGCAGCAGCACCGAGAGTCGGGTTATCTCACCGATCTGATCAGCCGCAAAGCGATCGATTTTGTCAAGGCATCGCTGGCCGCAAATCAGCCTTTTTTTCTCAGCCTGCATTACACCGCACCCCATTGGCCATGGGAAGCACGCGAGGACGCAGCTTTGAGCGACTCTGTGAAAGACAATCTGTTTCACCTTGACGGCGGCAGCATTGAAACCTATCGCCGCATGATCCACCACATGGATGAGGGCATCGGTGCGCTGGTCGACTGCATCGACCGCCTTGGCGCGGCACAGGACACACTGATTGTGTTTAGCAGCGATAACGGTGGCGAGCGTTACTCCGACAACTGGCCTCATGTGGGTGGAAAAATGGATTTGAGCGAAGGCGGCATTCGCGTACCCTGGATCGTGCGCTGGACTGGCCAGGTGCCGGCTGCAAGCCTCAGTGCACAGACTTGCATCACGATGGACTTTAGCGCCAGCTTTCTCGATGCGGCCGGTGTGAAGGCTCACCCGGATTTTCCGCTCGACGGCCAAAGCTTACTGGAGGTCTTCAGGCATCCTGCTCATCAGTTTGAACGGCCGCTATTTTGGCGGATGAAACACCGCAACCAGGCCGCACACCGCAAGGGCACCTGGAAATATCTCAAAATTGATCACCATGAATACCTGTTTGATCTCGAGCACGACCCCAGAGAGCGGGCTAATCTTCGTGATCGGCACCCGGACCAATTCCAGTCGATGAAAGCTGCCTGGCAGGCCTGGGACGCGACCATGCCTGAAATCCCGGACGGGGCAAGCGTGAGCCTTGGCTATGGTCTTGAGAGCATGCCGGCTCGCTGAGTGTGATCATCAAAGCCGCTCGAGAATGATGGCAGGCGCCATGCCACCGGCTGCGCACATGGTTGCCAATCCATAGCGTGCATCGCGCCGCTCAAGCTCATCAAGCAGCGTGCCGACCAGGATCGATCCGGTTGCCCCAATCGGATGACCCAAAGCGATTGCGCCGCCATTCACGTTGACCTTGTCTCGGTTGAGCTTCAAGTCCCGGATGAATTTCTCGGCAACCACCGCAAAAGCTTCATTGATTTCCCACAAGTCAATATCTTGAACGCTAAGTCCTGCTTTTTGTAACACTTTACGGGCAGCCGGCACCGGGGCGTTGAGCATCAAGGTCGGGCAGTCGCCAAGATTTGCACTGGCAACAATGCGTGCCCGCGGCTTGAGTCCACGCTTGCGGGCGTAGGACTGTGAGGCGATCAACACGGCAGCAGCGCCATCGACAATGCCTGAGGAATTGCCTGCATGGTGAACAAACTCGATCTTGAGTTCAGGATACTTTTGGAGAATCAAACGACGATAGCTTGTGCCCTGGTCATCCAGCGGCCAATCGGCCATCGCGGCGAAGGCGGGTTTTAACATCGCAAGGCCTTGCTTTGATGTGCCGGGGCGAGGAAACTCCTCCTGATCCAAAGCAAGGCTGCCATCGTCCCGGTAAACCGGCACCAGGCTTGGTTTGAAGTAGCCTTTGTCGATCGCTTGAGCAGCCCTACTTTGGCTTTCCACTGAAAAATCATCGAGCGCGTCGCGTCCGATCGATTCAAGGCTTGCGATCGCATCGGCACATACACCCTGGTGCGACTGCGGGTGCGACAGGCGTAAACGAAGATTGCCGCTATCCATCATCGGCGGACCGTCGCCTAAGCGACGCGCCGGCATTGACATCATTTCTGTGCCCCCGGCAATCAACAAATCCTCCATACCCGACATCACCATTGCCGCGGCCAAGCTAACGCTGGTGATGCCCGAGCCACAGAAGCGGTCGAGCGTGACGGCGCTGGCGCGTAAGTCATAACCCGCATCGAGCGCTGCCATCCTCGCCAAATCACCGCTTTGAGCACCGACTTGCGCGCTTGTTCCCCAAATGATGTCGTCGACCTCTGCGGTATCGATCGCGTTTCGAGCAGCGATTGCCTTCAGCACGCTTGCAGCCACATGCTGCGGGTGCATCGACGCAAGCGCACCCTTTTCCGGCTTGCCAATGCCCCTGGGGCTGCGACAAGCATCGATAATCCAGGCTTCAGACATGGTTCGGTCTCCGTGGTGAGTTTCGATGGATCTTGGCCTGATGAACAAGCTTGCCTTTTGGTCAAGCACTGCCCTTAGATCTAGCACTGCCCTTTGATCAAGCGCTGCCCTTTGATCAAGCACAGCCTTTGTTGTGACCCAAGCATAAGCGCAAGCGGGCGGTAAGTATTCGTGAAGCTTTATGCGGCATCTCAAAAATCAACAAAGCCTGCTTTATCATCGAACGATGGTGCAACAACACGCCGCCCGGCCACCCGACGTTCTGGTTGTCGATGACGACCCACGCCTGCGCGATCTATTGCGTCGCTACCTCACCCAGCAGGGCTTTGCGGTGGTTGTTGCCGAAGACGCGCAGGCCATGAACCGCGTGATGCGCCACCAACGCTTCGATCTCATGGTGCTAGACCTGATGATGCCGGGTGAAGATGGCCTGCAGGTGATTGCAAGACTTCGGGCCGCTCAGTCCGATTTGCCGGTGATTGTGCTAACCGCCCGAGGCGATGAAAGTGACCGCATCACCGGGCTGGAAGCCGGTGCCGATGATTACCTGGCCAAACCTTTCAATCCCCGAGAACTGGTCGCCCGTATACAGTCGGTGCTTCGCCGATCCCGTCTCACCGAAATGCCAGGTGCACCCAGCACCGAACCTCAGCGGATGCAGTTCGGGGATTTCGAACTTGACCTGTCCACCCGAAGCCTGCGCAAAGCGGGCGTGCCGATTCCGCTCACCACCTCGGATTTCGCAACCCTCAAAGCCTTGGCACGCCACGCCCGCGAGCCGCTGTCGCGTCAACGCCTGATGCAGTTATCGCGGGGTCGCGATTACGAAAGCAGCGATCGCAGCCTTGATGTGCAAATTTCGCGACTGCGCAAACTGCTTGAGGACGATCCGCACCATCCACGTTATCTGCAAACGGTTTGGGGGGTTGGCTATGTGTTGATTCCGGATCAGGATGAAGCGACAGGCGCAGAACATCCAGCCCAAACTCCTGAGCACGGAAGGCTTTAGTGTGAAACCCTTCGAAAAAAACCTTCAACGTTCCGCAAAAGCGCGCTCAATCACGTAATCGCCTTGCTCACCCGCACCCGCTGAGATCGCAAAACCCCGCTGATCCAAGAGCGAGGCACTTTCTTTGAGCATGGCCGGACTGCCGCAAATCATTACGCGGTCTGTGGCCGCATCGAGCTCCGGCTGCTCAATGTCTCTAAAGAGCTGACCCGATTCGATGGCGGTGGTCAAGCGTCCGGTATGTGCAAAAGCCTCGCGGGTCACCGTCGGGTAATAAATGAGTTGCTCACGCACCATCTCGCCGAGCCATTCATGCTGGGGCAGGGATTCGCGGATGAATTCAGCATAAGCAAGTTCGCTCACCAGTCGCACGCCGTGGATCAGCACCACAGTCTCGAAGCGTTCGTAGGTTTCTGGATCCTGAATGATGCTCATGAAGGGTGCAAGTCCTGTGCCGGTCGCAAAAAGAAAAAGCCGCCTGCCCGGCCGAAGGTCATCGATCACGAGCGTACCCACAGTTTTGTGCCCCATCAGCAAACGATCGCCCGGTTGAATATGCTGCAAACGCGAGGTGAGCGATCCGTTGGGCACTTTGATCGACAAAAACTCCAGATGGCTTTCGTAGTTTGGACTTGCAATACTGTAGGCGCGCATCAAGGGTTTTTCATTGACCTCGAGCCCGATCATCACAAAATGACCGTTACGAAAACGCAAACTTTCTTGGCGTGTTGTCTTGAATGAAAAAAGTGTATCGTTCCAGTGATACACATCGAGAATCTTGACCTCATCAAATGCCGGCATCGTCAATCCACAAAGATCCAAAGTTATAGTCAAAGGCGTATGGACCCCAAGGTCGATCCATACGATCGCATCGAACTGGTTGTGCATGCTGCAAGGTTTTCTGCGCAGCACAAGCGCTCAGGCCTGGCATCGGATCGCCAGATTCAGGCAACTTGCCGGCTACCAACCCAATCCAAGTCGCAAGGGCAAGAACACGCTCATCCCCACAAGCATGGTTCCCATGACCACCTGGCCGTTTCCGCGTCGTACAAAAAAGTAGATCACTCCGGCAAGCGCAGCATACAAACGCGCATCGCGCAGGCTCGAGATGAGTACGCCGTCTGTCATGATAACTTCAGGAACAATGACCGCGCTGACTGCCGCAATGGGGGCAAACTGCAAGCCACGCAAGACCCAGCCGGGCCAGCGAATCTCCCTTTCCGGAATCAGGAAAAAAGCGCGGGTCAAAAGCGTCATCAAGGCCATGAAGACGATGCTCAGGTAATGGCCATGCTCCCAAGCCTTAAACCACTCAAGCGTCGCGAAAAATGATTGTTCGATTGGCAAGACTCAGGCCTCGCGACGCTGACGAGCTGCGAGAGCGGGCTCAACGATTAAGCAAAGCGCAACGGCTGCAACAATCGCCACCACGATGTTGAGTTTGAGCGGCAGGCTCACCGCCAAAACGGCCACCACAGCGGCTGACACTGCGGCCAGCAAGCGCATCGCGTGGCCAAGATTTTGCTGACCACTGAGCAACGACAGTCCGATACCCATCAGTCCAAGCATACCGGCAAAGCCAAGGCCCCAATGCTGCGGTATCCAGGATGCAAGAAAAACCCCTGCCAAATTCGATAACACCCAACTCAACCAGTTAAGTCCGCCATGAGCCGCCAAATAGGCCTGCTGCTCAAGCATTCGCTCTCGATCGGCTCCCGGTCCCTGCGCAAACCGCTGAACAAACTGCACATAGGTTAAATCCGCCGTGAGATAGCCGCTGAGCATTCGCTCGGCACGAGGAAGCATCATCATGTATTCGCGCAAATGCGCACTGAAAACCAAAAAACGCAAATTCACACAAAAGCTTGTTGCCAGGATCACCCACATCGGTGCATCGGCCGCAAACAAGGGAATGGCCGCAAGCTGAGCACTCCCGGCAAAAACGATCAAGGCCATCAGCACAGACTCGGACCATGGCATCCCTGACTTGGCCATTGCCACCCCGGTCATCAGGCCCCAGGCGGCAATGCCCGGCACGATCGCAGCCATATCGTTCAGCCCGGCCCGAAACGAAGGGTGCTGGTAGTAGGACTTTCGCAAAAACATGGACGGGATTGTGCCAGCCTGCGCTGGCAGTCCAGAACCGGAAAGATTCCGGTTCGATCAGGCCTCAGGCTGCTGCGCGCCGCAGCCCGGGACGGGATACTTCTTGATAGGAACGATGATTGTCTCGGAGCCAGCGTTCGGAGTCGCTTGCATCATGATCGAGCGGATGAAAATCAGCGCGCAAGTAATCTTTCCATGCAGCCAGGTTCGAACGCAGCAGACCGTCGCGAGCAAAAAGATGCGTGTAGCAACTCTTCCAGGTTGACCATCTCCAAAGCGCAGCGTCACGATACAGATTATTGATCGTCTGCCTGAAAACATCGCTGAGAAAGGTAAAGGTCACGTAACGGTAAGTCCGCAGCCGCCAGCGATGATCTCCACCAATAGCCTTGTACACATCAAAAGCGATAGCCCGATGCTCTGCCTCTTCAGCGCTGTGCCAAAGCCAAAGGGTTTTGAGGCGCGCATCAGCGCCCTCGAGCGCTTGCGGATGCTTCATCAGCCAAGCAGCAAATACGGCGGTAAAGTGTTCGGTCGCTGCGGTTGCACCGACGTGATTACGCGCATCGATGTTGGCGTTGGCGCGTATGCGTGCCGCCGCTCGGCGTTCGAAAGCGTTATCGAAACCCTGACGTTCTAACTGTTTGTTATAGAGGCTGTGTAAATGCCGATGGGTTGCCTCCTGACCGATAAAGCCCTTGATTTCGGGTTCGAGTCGACTGCGGTCAGCCTCGCTCATCAGCGGCAGCGCCTGCTTGAGTGAGTCGATAAAGTACTGCTCACCCACCACAAAACTCATCGACAAAGCGTTGAAAAACGCGCTTCTAAACGCGTCGCCTCCGTTCCAACGGCGTTCAAACGGTTGGGTGAGGTCAATCAACAGACGTCGAACCACCAAATCAGTCATACCTTGCTCCACAACGAAAACAGCGCATAGCGGACATCAAACAACGAAGCGACAACGAACAAAACAACAAACACCGAAACAACAAAGCTTGAGACAACAAACCAACGAACGACAAACAATGAGGGGGATCCTTGAACGAGGCGCAAGCTTGTTCAAGACAGACTAAGATGTTAGCGCAAATCGCGGACTAACGGTCAATTACCCTGAATAGGCGGTTAGCAACAGCCAGCAACATCAGCGAGCCATGAAGCAAACGAAGCCTTCGCCGCGGTTCGAAATCTCTCAAGCTGACTGGCAAGCGGCTTTCGAGGGACTTACACTGCCATGCGTGGCGACGCCTCATGAAAGTTGTGCAAAGAACCCGATCGATGAATAAAGCTTTGCATCCTACCCCGCTCGATACGGGCACCGCAGTCGCGAAGCGGGCCAAGTCCATTGGCGCGGTCGACGTCTTGATTGTCGGCGCGGGGCTCTCGGGCGTCGCCGCGGCCTTTCACCTCCAGCAGCAATGCCCGGCAAAAAGCTTTGCGATTCTTGAGCGCATGCAAAGCTTTGGTGGCACCTGGCTCAGCCACAACTACCCCGGCATACGCTCCGATAGCGATTTGCACACCTTTGGCTATCGCTTCAAGCCCTGGCGCGGCGTGCCAATCGCCACCGCTGAGGAAATTCGTCGCTACATGGCCGAGGTAATCGATGACAATCAAATCGACAGGCACATTTTTTATCATCAAGAGATCGTGGCTGCATCGTGGTGCGCTCGGGCCAGGCGATGGCTTGTGTCCGTTCGTGATCTAGAGCACGACGAATGCTTTACGCTTGAGGCTGGCTTTTTGTGGATGTGCTCAGGCTATTACAAACACCGTAGCGGTTATCAGCCGCAATGGCCGGGTATGGGTGAATTTCAAGGCCAGATGGTGCACGCCGAAGCCTGGCCCGAGGCGCTTGACTACAGCGGCAAGCGCGTGATTGTGATCGGATCTGGCGCTGCGGCCGCAACCATGATTCCCGCAATCGCCAAGACTGCAAAGCATGTAACGATGTTGCAGCGCAGTCCAACTTACTTCATCACCGGACGCAATATTCATGAACTGGTGCAAATGCTGCGAGAGCTCGAAATTCCCCCGGAGTGGATCCATGAAATTGCTCGCCGCAAGATCCTCAAAGACCAGGCGCATTTTTCAGCGCGATGTCTTCAAGAACCCGCGGTGGTTCGGGAAGAGCTGCTTGCCGGTGTGCGCGCCCAAATTGGCGAGCATGTCGATGTCGACAAACACTTTGCACCGGCCTACCGACCATGGCAACAGCGAATCGCCTTCATCCCCGACGGCGACCTATTTGCAGCCATGCGGGAACAAAAAGCCTGCGTCGTCACCGACGATATCGAAAGCTTCACGCCCGAGGGCATCCGGCTCAAGAGCGGACAGCATCTGCAGGCCGAACTGATCGTGAGCGCAACCGGCTTTGATTTGAATGTATTGGGGGATATCGCTTTCGATGTGGATGGCAGAGCGCTTGACTTCTCGCAATGCATCACCCACCTCGGTGCCATGTTCACCGGCCTGCCGAACCTGATTTGGGTTTTTGGCTACTTTCGAGCAAGCTGGACGCTACGCGCCGATTTGTTGGGCGACTATGTTTGCCGCTTACTTCGACACATGGATGCAAACCGGTTCGCAACCGTGGTTCCGAAGCTGCGCGAGCACGAAGCGACGATGCCGCTTCAACCCTGGGTCAGTGCGGATAACTTCAATCCAGGCTATCTCAAGCGGAGTTTGCACAAGCTTCCCAAGCAAGGCAGTCATCTGCCCTGGCTTCATACCCAGGATTACTGGCTCGATAAAGACCTACTGCCAACCTACGATTGGGGCGACGGAAGCCTCGAGTTCACGTGATTGGTCAAGCGAGCGCTTGGCGCGCTTTGAGGGCGCTGGCCCCAAGGATCAAAGAAAAGGCGCACATCTTCATGTGCGCCCAAACGGCAGCAAGCTGCCTCTCCTCCTCCTCGAAACTTTTCGTCAGCCAAGCAGACCCGGTCGTGATTACCCGTGCGCCGAGTTACCTGAACTGTCTTGCGACAAACTGACTACAGGGCGAATCCTAGCGGCGCAGAACAGCCCGGCGCAACCGTTTTTTTGTCCAGGACAAACAAAACCTAGAACTAGACAAAACGCTAAGCCAATGAAAATAAACATAATTTTTGACAGAGTCAATTCGATTTTTGGCGTTTTGTATGAGCGCTTTCCGTCGATCGGTCGAATTTCGGGGTTTCAGCGGCAGCGCAAGCTGGATACCCTGGGCGAAGAACATGCGTGCACGAGGCAACAGCGCGTGGCATCAGCCACTCGCCAGAGGGCCCAATGGCTTGCGACTGCGCGCCCATAAAGCCTGGCTGCGGTTCACCCATTGCAGACTGATAAGACTCAAGGCAAAGAGCGTGAGCGCTGGCAACAAGGTGATGACCGGTGCGGGCCATTGCTGGATCAGCGAGAGATTGCCAAGCAGACTTGACAAAAGATGGTAGACCACGCCAATTAGCACTCCGGCAAAAATTCGTCCGCCGAGTGCGCCACTGCGCGGCTGCAAATAGGCAAAAGGCAAAGCCATCAAAAGCATCGCCAAGGCGTTCCACGGCGAAGCCAACCGTCGCCACAAGGCGAGTTCATAGCGCTCGCTGGCTTGCTGGTTGCTTCGCAAATAGCGTACGAATCGCAAGAGTTCGGCAATGGACATTCGTTCGGGGCGCCCTGCCGCCATCGCGATCACGGTTTGATCCACGCCACCTTCCCAGCGCATGCTCGCATGATGCCGGCTCACGGGCTGGGGTTGCCAGCTGATTTCACGGACGTCTTCCAGCGACAAACCAGGACTTGCACCGAGCCTCGCCGATCGTGCAAACAGCCAGCGTCGCACCCGCCGCTCAGCATCAAACTCAACAATTTCGACATCACTCAGAAACCCCTCCGCCGCAGCAGCTCGGATGTTGATGAAACGCTGGGAGAGCAGCTCACCGCGCTCATTTTTCAGCAGATCGCGCACCCAAAGTCCTGAGCCGAGATTACCGTTGCGGCTCGAGGTGTCAATCAGCGCTTCGCCGCTTAGCACGCGCAAGGCCTGGGCCTGTCGCATACCCGCAGGGGACAAGAACTCGCTTGCGAGTAATCCGACGCCCGCCCAGGGCAAGGCGCAAAGCGCCAACCAGACAAGCACACGATAGGGTTTGAGCCCTGCTGCACGCATCGCGGTGAACTCGCTGTTTTGCGCAAATTGCGACAGCGCAAAGATGGTGCCAATCAACATAGATACCGGAAGCAGCTCAGGCAAGCGCGAAGGAAGAAGTAAGCCGGCTGCCGCGAAGGCGTGAACAAGTCGAAAAGCGCCCTTGCCCACATCCTCCATTTCAGCCACGAGGTCAAAGAAGGCAAACAGTGCAAGCAGCGTGAGCAGCACCAGCGCAATCGACTGGTGAACCCGCCGAGCGATATAGCCTCTGAGGATCACGCGATTGACCTTTTGGCGCGCCTTGGGCGCAAGCCGGAACGTAATCGATACCAGATCAGTGCCGCGGCAAGGCATGCAAAGAGGCCGTGTACCGCAGCAAGACCAGCCACAAAGGACCACTGTCCGCGTGAAACCTGCGCCTCGGCGAGGGTTGAGAGGCTGCTGTAGGTGACATAAAGCAAGAGCGCAACAATCAGATGAAATGCACGTCCGTTGCGCGGATTGGCAGCCACCAGACCGAGTGCAAGTAGCGGTAAAAGCAAGACCGGAAGGCTTTGGCCTAAGCGACGCAAGCGCTCGCCGACGGCCCGGCTGTCGTTTCGCTGACCGAGCGCGACGCTGTCCAAAGCCTTGATCGGCGTGGGCGGCGTTGCGCTTGGCGCGGCCCTGATCAACAAACCATAATGCTCAAAACCCATTTCCCTTGCCTGCAAGGCATGGGGCTGCTCGGAGGTCCAAGACAGGTCAAAGCGGCGCCCCTGCTCGAGATCCAGGAATCGATTGCCCTGTGGGTCAGTCACCAGTTTGCCTGAGGCTGCAACCACCCAGGTTCGATGCTGCTCGCTGCGCTGGATTACGAAGAAATCTTCGACGTATTGACCCTCTTGAGCGGTTTGACCGACAAAAAACACCCGCCGCCCGCCTGCGCTTTCACGAAAGCGGCCTGCGGCAGCCTGCAGCGACTCATCGCGCGCACTGTATTGAGCCTGAAGTCGCTCGCTTTCCGCAACAGACCATGGCGCAACTCCCCAGGCAAAGGCAAGCGAGACCGCCACGAGCGGCATCAAAAATCGGCCCAAAGGTCTCAGCCAGTCGAGCAAGCTCAGACCGGCGCTGAACCACACTGCCATTTCCTGATCTCGAAAGGCTCGCGTCATCGTGAGCAGTACAGCGAGAAAGGCCGTCAAAGCGAGCAGTTGAGGAACCGAACCTGCTGCCGAGAGCAGCAAAAAGGTGAGCACATCGCCCGGATCAATGCCGCCGCTGGCTGCGTGGTCAAGCATGCGAACCAGCGTGACCGTGACCAAGACCGCAAGCAAAACCACCAAAATGCTCGAAGCTGACTGGCGGAATTCGCGCTGTACCGACTGCTCGAAAATCATTGTGCGCTTGAACCTCGCCAAGGACAAAATCTCGCAGCAAAACACCGCTCGATATAATCTTGGCATCTTACTGCGCTTGCGCGATCCCGAGCCGCCGACAATCCATCCGATGCCACGCGGCTTTGTGACGCAGAATCAAGCAATCGAGACTCGAATGAACTAGCCCTAGCCGCCGGAGCCAGCAAGCATGCAATGCAAAACCATACCGAGTACCCGCGATCCTGTTCGTGCAGCCTGCCTGGTTCTTCCTCTTGATGCCGAGGGCAAGAGCTTTACACCGCAAATTCCGCTTGATGATGCGACGCGCGAGTGGGTACTTGAGGTTGCCCGGCGCGGCGACCTCTCCAAGGCCAACGGATCCTGTTTGTGGGTGCCGCTGCCCACCATGCCCGAGGCTGATCAGGCGACCGCAACGCCATCGGCTAAACCCGCCTCGAGCAAATCAACCAAGGCCCTCAACCGCCCGTCGAAAAGTCTCAGCCGCAGCAGTATGGCGGTCGGCTTGAAAGCTTCAACACCACCCAAACAACTGCACCGCGTGTTGCTGGTTCGTCTGAGTCAGGACGGCAAAGCCGGAGTGCCTGCCGAAAAAGGCTATGTTGACGCATGTAAAGCGGTGGCCAAACATCTCGATGACGCTGGAATCAGCACCGCGGTGTCGTTGCTGCAGCATGCAGCGCCAAGCGATCGGGATTTGGCCTGGGCAAGCGCACGTCTTGTACTTGCCTGTCGTGAACAGCACTATCGATTCGATGTCTTTAAGCGAGAGGCATCGAAAAAGAACAAAGAAACCGGTTCAAAGGGCTTGCAATCGCTGTTTTTTGCGGTCGATCCGCGCAAAGCCCAAGACGTCGACGCTTCAATTGCCGCTGCACTGGCGCTTGCCAACGGCATGGACTTGACCCGAGACCTCGGCAATACGCCGCCCAACATTTGCACGCCGGAGTTTCTTGCAGACAAAGCGCAGTCGCTGGGCAAAAGTCATAAGCTCGAGGTTCAAGTGCTCGAGCGACGTCAAATGCAGGCGCTTGGCATGGGCGCCCTGCTTGCGGTGGCCCAAGGCTCAAGTCAAGCGCCGCGTTTGATTGTGATGCATTACAAGGGCGGCAAAGCCAAACAGGCCCCCATCGTGCTCGTGGGCAAGGGCATAACCTTTGACACCGGCGGGATCTCGATCAAGCCCGCAGGCGGCATGGATGAGATGAAATTTGACATGTGCGGCGCAGCCTCCGTGTTTGGCGCGATCAAGGCGGTTGCTGAAATGAAGTTGGCGATCAATGTGATCGGCGTTGTCCCTGCCGCTGAGAACATGCCCGATGGCAACGCAACCAGACCGGGCGACATTGTCAACACCCTGTCGGGCCAGACGGTTGAAATCCTCAACACCGATGCGGAGGGGCGTTTGATCCTGTGTGACGCACTGAGCTACTGTGAACGCTTCAATCCCGATACCGTCATCGATATTGCAACGCTCACCGGCGCATGCGTGGTGGCGCTCGGCGCGGTGCACTCCGGGCTCTTTTCGCCCGATGATGCACTCGCCGATGAACTTTTGCAGGCCGGCCGCCAAAGCGCCGATACCTGCTGGCGCATGCCGGTCGAAGAGGCGTATCAGGAGGCCCTGAAATCAAACTTTGCTGATATGGCCAATGTGGGCGGCCGCGAGGGCGGCGCGATCACCGCTGCCTGCTTTCTCGCAAGGTTTACCAAATCCTTTCGCTGGGCTCACCTGGATATTGCCGGCACAGCCTGGCGCGGCGGCGCAGCCAAAGGCGCTTCAGCCCGCCCGGTACCCTTGCTGGTGGCATTTTTGCAGTCCCGGGCCAGTTTGTGACCCGTATTGATTTTCATTTCAACACGCCGGAAAAACTTGCCTACAGCTGTCGACTGATCCGCAAGGCCTACCGGGCAATGCATCGTTTGTGGATTTGCAGTGAAGACCTCGGGCAGTTGCAGCAACTAGACCGCATGCTGTGGAGCGTATCGGCAGTCGATTTCATCCCGCATGTGATGCATGACCATCCGCTTGCCGGCCGCACGCCCGTGGTTCTGAGCAACAGTTTGGAAGGTAGCGACGCCTTCACCATCGCGATTCACCTGGGTGCAGCCTTGCCGCAAGGCTTTAGCAGTTTTGAGCGCTGGATCGAAGTGGTCGGACGCGATGAGACCGACCGGCAGCTTGCCCGCAAGCGCTATGCCTTGTTGCGTGAGCAAGGCTATCCAATTCATCACTTCGATTTGGCCGAGCAAGGAACCGAGGCATGACGGTTGAAACCACCGCTGAGGACGCGGCGCTTGATAAATCCTTTGACCCGCAAAGGATTGAGGCAAAGCTCTATGCCCAATGGAGCGCGATGGGCTGCTTTCATGCCGGCCAGCAAGCGGGCGCTGCCCCCTATTGCATTCAGCTGCCCCCGCCCAATGTCACAGGCACCTTGCACATGGGCCATGCGTTTAATCAAACGATCATGGATACGCTTACCCGCTGGCAGCGGATGAAAGGAGCCAATGCATTATGGCTGCCTGGTACCGACCATGCTGGTATTGCCACGCAAATGGTTGTCGAGCGCCAGCTTGAGGCCACCGGTATCTCCCGCCAGGATTTGGGGCGTCAAGCCTTCATCGAAAAGGTCTGGGATTGGAAGCAGATTTCGGGGTCAAGCATCACCGGGCAAATGCGCCGCCTTGGAGCCTCTGCCGATTGGAATCTCGAATACTTCACCATGGATGAGAAGCGCTCTACCGTGGTGCGGGAAGCCTTTATCCGCTTGTATCAGCAAGGCCTGATTTATCGGGGCAAGCGTCTGATCAACTGGGACCCGATCCTGATGACCGCAGTCTCCGACCTCGAAGTTGTGAGCGAAGAGGAGCAAGGCAGCATCTGGGAAATTCACTACCCGCTTGCAGATGGCAGTGGACAACTCACGGTGGCAACAACAAGGCCCGAAACCATGCTCGGTGACAGCGCCGTCATGGTTCACCCCGACGATGCCCGATACCAGCATGTGATCGGAAAATCGGTGATTTTGCCGCTGAGCAATCGCGAGATTCCTGTTATCGCAGACGTTTATGTTGATCCAAATTTTGGAACAGGTGTGGTCAAAGTCACCCCTGCACACGACTTTAACGACTATGCGGTGGGCCAGCGACATCAGCTAGCCATGATGTGCATCTTCAAGCTCGATGCGAGCCTGAACGACGATGTCCCAGAGGCCTACCGCGGTCTTGACCGCTTTGAGGCTCGTCGGCGAATCGTTCAAGATCTTGAGACAATCGGGGCGCTCGGCGCGATCAAGGCGCACCGCCTGATGATCCCGCGCGGCGATCGCAGCGGTGCAGTCATCGAACCGATGCTGACCGATCAATGGTTTGTGGCGATGAGCAAGCCTGCACCGGAGGAAAGCCTTTTCCCGGGAAAGAGCATGGCCGAGCTTGCGTTGGAGGTGGTGCGAGAGGGCAAGCTGCGCTTTGTTCCGTCCAATTGGGCAACAACCTACAACCACTGGCTGGAGAACATCCAGGATTGGACGATTTCCAGACAACTGTGGTGGGGTCATCAGATACCGGCCTGGTATCGGGTCGACGCGAATGGCGAGGCTATTTATAACGGTCCGGTTTATGTAGCACGCGATCTCGAGCATGCGCATCAGCAGGCTCAGGCCGAAGGTTGGGATGGCGGACTCATCCGTGATCCGGATGTGCTGGACACCTGGTTTTCCTCAGCGCTTGTGCCGTTTTCCACGCTTGCCGATGACAAGGATCCCTGGCCTGCTGATTACAGCCAAGGCAAGGTCTCGGAACCCGGCTTAGGTTTGGGTATCCGACTCAAGGCCGAACTGGCCCAGTTTCTGCCCTCACAGGTTTTGGTCACTGGCTTTGACATTATCTTTTTCTGGGTTGCGCGCATGGTCATGATGACCACGCATTTCACAGGCAAAGTCCCCTTCGAGACGGTTTATGTGCATGCCCTGGTGCGCGATGCCGAAGGTCAGAAAATGTCAAAGTCCAAGGGCAATACGCTCGATCCGATTGATCTGATCGACGGCATCGAACTCGAGGACTTGCTAAGCAAGAGAACAAGCGGTTTGATGAATGTCAAACAAGCCGACGCTATCGTCAAAAGAACTCGCAAGGAATTCCCCAAAGGGATTCCCGCCTTCGGTGCTGATGCCTTGCGATTCACCTTTGCATCCTTGGCAACGCCGGGACGAAACATCAACTTTGACTTGAATCGCTGCGAGGGTTATCGGAATTTTTGCAACAAATTATGGAACGCTACGCGTTTCGTACTGATGCAGGTTCAAGGCGCAGATACCTATGAACTCGGCTTTGCCCCCCACGACGCTAGCCAGTGTCACCCAGGCGGATACATGCACTTTGCGCAGCCCGAGCGATGGATCAGCTCGGTGCTTGAACAAAGCATTGCCATCATCGAAGCCCAGCTGTGCGATTTTCGCTTTGATCTTGCGGCCAAGGCCTACTACGAACTGGTGTGGAACGCGTTTTGCGACTGGTACCTTGAACTGGCGAAGGTTCAGCTGCAAGACGATGATCCGGCGCTGAGACGGGGCACGCGTCGCACGCTGGTCAGCGTGCTCGAAACAATCCTGCGCCTCGGGCACCCGATCATGCCTTTCATCACCGAGACGCTCTGGCAAAGCGTTGCGCCACTTGCCCAACGCTATGCAGCAAACCCCGCCGAGGCATCAGCGCAAAATCCAGATCAGAAAACGCCTAGTAAAGGCATGCGCTGTAGCATCATGCAACAGCCCTTTCCGGTTGCGCGTCTGAATCGGGTGGACGCTTCGGCGCTTAGCTGGATGAACCGCTTTCGGTCGGTGGTCGATGCCTGCCGACAGCTGCGCAGCGAAATGGACTTATCGCCGGCTCAGCGGGTGCCGCTGATGCTCGAGGGTGAGCAGGCTGCCGAGGTGCTGCGCGACGCCAAGGCCTTGCAGGCGATGGCGCGACTTGCAGAAGTTCAACTCGTCGAAAAGCTGCCCAGCGATCGACATGCACCGGTGCAGTGGTTAGAGGGTATGCGTTTAATGCTCGATGTGGCGATCGACCCGGCCGCTGAAAGGCTGCGACTTACCAAGGAGATTGAACGGATCGATCTAGAGATCACCAAGTGCAAGGGCAAACTCGATAATCCTTCATTCGCCGAGCGTGCGCCGCAGGCCGTGGTGGACCAGGAGCGCGAGCGCCTGCTTCGCTTTGAACAAGGCCGAGCTGCCCTGATTACGCAGAGCAAACGCTTTGAGTCGGCGGACTGATGATTCCGGGCAACCGCCTGATGGATCAACCGCATAGCGAAGGGCCGCAAGTCTCCGGGAATCGGGCATGAGCCACCGCGCGCCCGGATAAAGCGTCGATTTATCGACTGCGCACTTGCGTTTGGGGCAACATGCGATCATGCTTTCCCCAGCACCCGCCCACACAGATCTTGACATCAAAAATCGCCCCGAATTCACCACATGGAGGTCATCCGGATGGCTACCGCAAAAAAGCCCGCAGCCAAGCAATCTGCGGCTAAAAAACCAGCTGCCAAAGCAGCAGCCAGCAAAGCACCTGCAAGCAAAGCAACAGCCAGCAAACCCGCTGCAAGCAAGGCAGCCACCCGTACCACAGAAGCAAAAGCAAACTCGGCGCGCAAAGCAGTCGGAAAAGACGCTGAGACGCGCACGCCCAATGCAGCTTTCATGAAACCGATGACGCCAAGCGCGGCGCTCGCTGCGGTCATCGGTGCCAAGCCTATGCCTCGGACCGAGGTCACCAAGCGGCTATGGGATTACATCAAGGCCAAAAATCTTCAGGACCCCACCAACAAAAGACAAATCAACGCCGACGCTGCGCTTGAAGCCGTCTTCGGCCAGTCCAGCGTGAGTATGTTTGAAATGACCAAGCTGGTCGGCAAACACCTCTCCTGAGTCCGCGTACCATCCGGCGGGCGTGCACAGCTTTGTGCTTGCCCGGAGCTTTGCGTTTGC
>Ga0214923_10003941_pt1 | contig 18326 bp, 30 predicted proteins | sample LL1510_MetaG_FD_177993 | JGI IMG/M metagenome (GOLD analysis project Ga0214923, IMG submission 177993) | Freshwater microbial communities from Lake Lanier, Atlanta, Georgia, United States - LL-1510 | ecosystem: Environmental > Aquatic > Freshwater > Lake | place: USA: Georgia | collected... | reverse complement strand
CCTTAAGTTCATCATTCCATAGCTCTTTATTTTCTTCTATATATGTTCTAAACAATTTAATCATAGATTCAGCATGCATTGTTTCATCAACAATGGACCAGGTTACTATCTGTCCCATGCCCTTCATCAGACCGTGTCTGGGGAAGTTGAGAAGCATAATAAACGAGCTGAATAGTTGCATACCTTCGGTAAAGGCAGAAAAAGCAGCAATATTACTAGCTACTGATGCCGGTGTACCGTTCTTATGAGACAGCTCAACAAAATATTCATGCTTATCTCTCATGGACTGATATTCTAGAAACTCACCATAAGTTGCTTCAGGCATACCTAGAGTTTCAATAAGGTGACTATAAGCAGCGATGTGCAATGCTTCACGAGCTGCAAAACCAAGCAACATCATACGCACTTCTGGTTGCGTAAAATAAGGAAGATAGTTCTTGACGTATCCACCAGCTACGTCTATATCCCCTTGCGTAAAGAATCTAAAAATGTTTGTAAGGAAATGCTTTTGTGGATCAGTAAGCTTATTTTTCCAGTCCTTAACATCTTCTAACATTGGCACTTCTGTATGAAGCCAATGTGCTTGTTCACTCTTAAGCCATGCCTCAAATGCCCACGGGTAGTTAAATGGCTTGAATGAATCGCGTTCTTCAGTAAGCTTGGGTTTTATTTTTTTGATCATCCTAATCCTTTCTTGCGCTGTATGGTGAGTTATCTCCGCTATAAAAATCTGTTACATCCCCATCCTCGTCACGAAGTGCAAACACGCAGTAAAAAACTGTATTATCTTCTAGAGCTGTAAGTTTATGTGTCTTGTTTTTATCAATGACAATAAACGTCGGCGCTTTAAAGTCTTTTATTGTAGTACCTTCGTTATCATCAACCACCTCACACCTAACTGACCCAGTAGCTAATAAAGTAACGTGGTCATGATTGTGCTTATGTCCAGGATTATAGTCCCCTGCCTTATTCAGGTGATGTGAGTATACCCAGATATTACCAAAGACGCCCATCTGCTCCATATCGCTTAGATTCATATGTGAACGTTCGGTTTTAATCCATTCGCGACCTTCCTCATCTACTCTAGTAGTAATAAGTGGGTCGTAGTGTTGTGGCATTCCATGTACTGTGCTGCTCATTTTAACCCTCACATGCTAAACAAATATCGCCTTCAGCAATTTGCTTCAGGTCTATTTCTTCAATAACTTGTCTTTCAATCTTTTTCGCTACTTTATCGGCCTTGCCAATCTTCTCCGAACGGCAATAGTAAAGCGTCTTTAGACCTTGCTTCCATGCCATAAAATGCACGGCGTGAAGATATTTTACGTTTGTGTTCGGTCTAAAGAATAAATTAACCGATTGAGCTTGATCAATATACTTCTGTCTATCAGACGCATGCTGCACAATCCATCTCTGATCCAGTTCCATCGAAGTCTTATATACATCCTTTGTATAATCGTCCATCCACTCAAGGTGTTGTACTGAACCATCATTGGCGATGATGCTCGACCAGATCTCACTATAATCTAACTTAGAGTTCTTCTCACATTCCTCTTTAATCAACTTATCTAAGTATCTATTCTTATTAAGATGACTGCCACTTAACGTGTCTTGTCTATAAGCATTAGCCCGATAAGGCTCAATACTGGGAGAAGTATTGCCCATAATGATGCTGCTAGAAGCGTTGGGAGCAATAGCAATAAGGTGACAGAAACGATTCCCAGTACCTGCTGCATCAGGAGCTTCCCCTCTTTCTGCACCGAGTTCTTTGTTTGCTGCATCTAGTTGTTCTCTAATATGTTTGAATATTCTATTATTAGCACTTACCGCGAGCGACGATTCCCACGGTATCCCTGTCTTTTGTAGAAACGCATGGAATCCAAGAGCTCCGACACCAATACTTCGCTCACGAGAGGCACTAAAGCGAGCACGGTGTATAGTATCCGGAGCGTTGTCAATAAAGTACTGTAGCACGTTGTCCAGCATTTCCGCAATGTCTCGTAAGAAGAGCGGATCGTTTTTCCATTCATCATAATACTCCAAATTAACAGAAGAAAGACAGCAAACGGCAGTTCTATCTTTATCGGTTGGTAGAACAATCTCTGAACATAGGTTTGATTGTCTAACCTTTAGCCCTAACGCCTTTTGTGACTCTGGCATTGCGTTATTACTTGTATCTATAAAATGTAGGTATGGCTCACCGGTGACCATTCGCATTTCAAGAATACGTTGCCATAATTCTCTTGCTGAGATAGTTTCACGAACACTACCATTGTGTGGATCCTTCAATGCCCACGAGTCATCAGCTGAAGGGTCTATCATGCATCGCTCAATAATCTCCATAAAGTCATCAGTAATATTAATGCCATGGTGAAGATTCAAGCATCTCATGTTCTGATCGCCGGTTGGCTTTCTCATTTCCAGAAAAATCAGAATATCCGGGTGAGAAATGTCAAGATAAGCAGCGTAACTACCACGGCGAGTCCGACCTTGACGATAAGCCAAAGAACTTGCATCATAAGTTCTAAGATGAGGCATAACGCCCACAGACTTATCATCAGAACTACGAATACCAATACCAATACCAATGCCGCCTCCTAGCATTGAGAGCCAGTTTACTTCTGATAAGCAGTCAACCAAGCCTTCCGCACTATCGTGTAAATAAGGTAGAAAACATGATATAGGAAGACTCCGCTTACTACGGCCAAATGAAAGGATAGGAGTACTGTAAGATAGCCAATGCCGACTACTATAGTCATAGAGTCTTTGAGCATGCTCAGGATTTGATCCAAAACTTTTTGAAACATATGCAAACCTTTCTTGCGGGGATACTTCTTCATCCGTCATATAGGACTCTTTCAGTCTCTTGAGTCCCAGCTCATCAAACAATGCATCTCTTGTACGGTCAATATTAAGACCGTGTACCGTCTCTTTGCTCATAAAACCTCAACTTACTTGAATGTGTTCTCGAAAACTTCTTTTTGTGCTTTATACCAATCCTGCCATGCTACTACTGTTTCTCTAAGCTCGTAGCAGGTACCGTAGTTTTCAACGACTGTTGAGAGGAGCTCACTGGCTTTAACATCGGAGGGGCTTTCATCAAGGCTTCCGGCGCTTCCGGGAACTTCATTTTGACTGGCACTGTCGTGGAGCATGATGAAAGACTTAGGGAACACAATGCTATTATCATGTTTAGTGATAAAAGTTTCAACGTACTTAATATTTTCATTAGTCTTTTCCTTTACTACTTTTATTTTTTCGATATATTTGGTTATTATTTTTTCATTAACCTGTGCAGCCTTAGCTTCAGCTTGAGCTATTTTTAGTTCCATTTCTTTTACTTTTGCCTGCCACCAACTATTAGAATACAACACCCCTTCGGCAAAAGCACCGGCCATAGCAATAATTAGACCTATCAGTAAGATAGGCAGCCTGTAGGTAGAGACGAACGGGATGAAGTATAATACGAATGAAGCAAAGATTAGACCTAAGCCTAGCAAGAAACCTAGATGTACTGTCCAATCCGGCACAAAATTTATAAGAAACATCATAGCTAATCTCTCAGAGAATCGATCATTGGAAATATATCAGCTAGTACTTTAGCACACTGCAGAGCAATCTCGCGATGCTCTTTTTGAGTACCACACTCAGTACGTAGTTGTATATAGTGTATCCAAGATCTCAGTGTCCCGTTAACATAGAGTCGTGATTCTGTAAGACCTTCGGGCAACACAACTCGTGCTTGTTCTTTTGCAATTCCGTTTTCAATAGCCCAACAATACGCTTCTTTGCACTTATCAATAATCTCTTCTTGTTTCTGGTTCCACTGTTTGATTAGCTGCTCATCATCGGTTTCAAATGAATTTTGGCGATTCTTAGTGTCTTGTAGTCTTGCCTCTCTCACAACGAAGTTAAGATCCTGCACAGGGTTGGCATACCGTTGACTAAACTCTTGAAAGCTAAAACTTCTATGTCTCAGCATTTGTCTCGCTATGTCTCTCGTTGTTGTGACTTCCAAACATACCGAAACCATCTCAAGAGGTGACCAGTGCTTATTCTGAATTAAATACTTGATGAGCTTATCAGCAGTGTCTTTATTGTACTGATTAGCAGGGTTAGAAACTCTTGCGCAAAATGCAACCAGATCCTGCGCAGTTGCAAGTGTCTCTTGATCTGCACCGCAGCCTTGTGAATAACTAATTAACTTAACACTCATACCTTCCTCCAAAATGTGATCGCCAGCTGCGCTTGAAGCCCTTCATGAGTATTATCATTAATCATCTTAAGAATATCAACTTGGCTGCGACCGGCTAGTACCATATCATTAATATCTTTTTCCTGTACATGCTCCGGCCATATAACAATCTTAAATCCTCTTTCTACCACTTTAAGCATCTTCTTAACTATTTCTATATTGCGTGGCTCATTATCATACACGAATACTACGTTTGAGTGGTGCTTCTTGTCAAGCCAGTCCATACTTGCATCTGACCCGGCCATCGCAATAGCGTTGGGGAGAAACAGGGAATCAATAGGGCCTTCTACTACAAACAATTTCTTTTCTGGTTGAAGAGTATCTAGACCAAAAATTTTAGGTCTACTATCGTCTAAAATGATAGTGATGTACCGAATCTTAGACGGGCCTATCGCTCGACCCTGGAAGCCAAAACACTTTTTATTCTCATCCAGGAAAGGTATAATAATTCTTGGTTCATCCTTGCCACCATCAGCAAATTTGCCAGGAATAAGATTATTAACGTATTCTTTAAATTTGGGGGTATAAAATAGCTTATAATGTGTGTCTGATGGTATCTTTCTCTGCATGATATACATCTTTGCAGGATGATTAACCTCAAGAGAAGAGATTTTACGCAGGCCGGATAGAATTCCGGTCTTCTGAAATACAGGCTGTGCAAACGTTTCTATACTAGGGGTAGTAACAGGCTTTGGACTTGCTTTGTTCTTTTCAAGAAACGTCTCATTCACATAGTCGTTGAATGTGTTATGATCGAAGCTTTTAAGAAACGTTGCAAAGCGCATCGATGCGCCGCAATTGTGGCAATAATATAGCATGTAGTCTTTCTTTTCATAGAAATAACCACGCGTCTTGCCTGAATTGTTTTTTGAGTCACCACAGATAGGACATCTGCAGTTATAGAGCTTGTCTGATTTACGAACGAATTTAGACAAACGGCTCGATATAATACCAATATATTTTTTATCAATTAATAACATATTCATCCTTCCTACATTGTATTATAGTAGGTAAAGATGATTTAAATCAACTAGCGAACATCTTATTAACGTTTGATAAAAGGAATCCTATAACCATAGCTCCGCCAACTACCATCCATCTCCATTTTTCGAGATTGGAAAGGCGCTCTTCAATACTAACAAAGTGTTTCATCAGAGCATCATGTTGCTCTTTCTGGTCCACTTTAATTTCCTTAATATCGGAAGCTATGTTTTTTATTTCGTTTTCTAGCACGGCTATTCTCGAATTAGTGTCAAATGTTTCCATTATTCACCTACACCTTCGACGTTATTCTGCTTACTCGACTCCGTAGTGATATTAGCAATCTTTTCTTGACCTCTTGACCATGCTGCAATACCTAGTACAGCACCCATTGCAAGGTGATAAAGCCCGCCGCCACCTAGAGTAAGAGGTTGCCACATAACTACTTGTTGCCCAGGGTTCCAGAACTGTAGTAGATTGTAAAAAATTGGACCTATAATGAAATCAAAAATACATGTTACCATGTAAGTCCACCCCATCATAGGGCGCCATTTTGAATTCATCCAATGTTCTTGATCGGTACTATTCTGCAAAACGGGCATTTTTACCTCTTATTGTTTTTATACTACTGATGCAGCTGCTATAAGCCCGTTAATAAGTTTATTAAGCGACTCTTTAACGGCCAGCTGCTTAAGAGACATGTCCACATTTTTCTGTGATACTAAGTCCCCTAGCAATTCAATATATTCTTCATTACTTATCTTTTTTTTATTATGGAGATCTTGAAGCTCAACAGTACGCTGTGCTATACTTTTTGTTAAATCACAATCACATGTTAGATATGACTTAATTTCGTCGATCATCTTGGTTTCCTTGCAATTATTGTTTGAATAGCCTTAGACGTGTCTTCTAAGGAAGAAACTTTACTCTCACAATAAGCAATGCTCGGAACTACACCTGAATTATATTTTTCGTTAAGCCCCTTAGCTATATTCAATAGGTTAGAGGCTGCTGATATACTATCTTCATTATAACCAAATCCACTAGTAAAGTTTTTAAAAGCTGTTGCTTTATATAAAATTATATCAGACGCGTTGCGCATGTAAGTTACATCTTTGCAATGCGATTTAGAAAGCTCTGCTGTTGTTCTTATGTCATTAATTAATGCGTACTCGTTGGTGTCGTAGTTAGCTAAGAAATAAGAGCTGCAACCAGTTAAGTATAATAAGGCGGCTATAATACTATATCGCATTTGGTTTCCTTCTCTTCAGCATCTTTGCTAAAATAGGCTTTTTATTATTAACTGGTGGTTCACCTTGCGGGCCTACACCCATGCCAGCAATTTTCCCTGCACCTGCAACATTTGCTATTTCGTCTTCTAGTAAAGAAAGAAGCTCTTCTTCACTTTTATCTTCTTCATTAGCACTTTCTTTTAAGAGTAAAAGCGCTGCAGCATAAGAAGCTATTCTAGTTTTACCGCCTGGAACTTTACCTAATAGTTTTTTCAAGTTAGCAACTAACCGGTCAAAATATCCCCACGAATCTTTTTCTTCCTGGGTCTTGAGTGTGCTAGATTTACGCAACACTTTACCATCAGCATCTATAATGCCAAGCTTGTATGCATCCCACTTATCAAAAGGAGTTGCAAGTCTCTTTAAGAACTGATAGATCATAAAAAGATCTACTACTTTGCCTGCCATTAAATTCCTCTTAATGCGGTTATTATTTTCTGATCCATCTTAATATTAGATGTAATTACTGTATTATTTTCTAGACCTATTCCTTCTACTCGGTCAGGACAGTAATTTAAAAATACTAAAAAAGGCTTCAGTAAATGATAATAATCTTTTAACTTAAAAAATAACATTTTAGTTGCTGCAGGCACACCAAACAGATTGTACAAAACAATAATATGATTTAAAATCAATCTTTCTTTTAATTCTCCTGTTTCATCATATCTACTAAAGAGTCTCTTTAAATACTTTAATCTATTTAAATCTTCATAAAACTCAGTAGTATCAAAACAGGATGGGTTATCATAATGTTTTGCAGCAAATAACAGAAAGTTTGTTTCATCTAATTTTTCAGTAGTCATAAACTTAACTATAGAACTTTGAATGCGGCAAGTTCCAATGACCATCTGTAAAGATTAAAGTAGCTAAACAAGAACTGGTAGAAGAGTTAGAATAAAATGGCATCCAATAAGAACCTGCGCCTTGGATAATAGAATTATTAGAACTGTATCTGCAATGATCTATATTAATACCTGTAGATTCCACATTAGAAAACCCTGTAGCTGGTACTAAGTACAGCAACTGACCTTCTGTACCGTCTGACAGATGATAAACTGTAGAATTGCCGTATGCTTTAGGTGATAGCTTGACAACTACATCATTTTCTAATGATATTTCATTATTAGAACTACTATTTACTGGAGTGGTAGGTAGTAGGTTTGTTGGCGAGCCAGTTACAACAAATATGACTTCGGAGTTATCATCTAAATTAGTTGTACCAGCCCCACCAGAACGCTCTAGAGCCACAGGCAAATTCCAATAGCTGTTTGCAGTATTTGCATTAACATTAGTTGGGGTATCAGTTATACGCCAGACCTGATAATCTGCACTTACGTTTTCTTTTTGAATAACAAAGATAGTGTTTTTCGCTAGTAATGATAGAAAAATGTCAATATCAACTTGATCTAATGTAAGGTGGCTAACACGAACAACATTCGAGTTGATTTGTGTTGTGTTGCTATACGATACCCTTGACTCTCCTGGATATCCTGTAGTGCTTGCAGTGTTTGCTTTGAACTTATAAAGAGCGCTTGAGCCGGAAGCACCGACGCTACCTTTATCACCTTTAAGCCCAGATGGGTTGCCTACCCAATACCCGGTTGAATTTATAATAGGAGTGGTATTAGCAAGGATAGTACCTTTAAAGCTAATGTTTGAGGAAAATGAAGCAACACCAGATACATTTAATGTATTAGCTACAGTTACCCCGCCGTTAGAGGTAACTGATGATTTAAAAACAGTATTTGTTGCAACGTTTCCAAAAAAACTACCTACTGTTATTTTTTTAGTCTCGGGAACACCGGCTGGGTCATCTACTATTACTAATAGATCATCAGGCGATGCGTTAGATAATGTTGTAAGTTCGGTAATTTTTTTGGAACGATCAGTCATTTATTAGGCATCCGGTAAGATTGAGTCATCACTACTATCAGTTGCAATGCTACCCATTGCTACTAAGGTTTCATACTGTACACGACCTGCACGGCCACCTGAACCAACGGTTCTTAGTACCCAACCGGCGTGCGGCACACCCTTGTTCTTAGCACCACCTACTACAGCTACTGCTGTTGCAGTTTCACCTTGAAGTGTAGCACCGTTTGCAGTAGTACTTGTACCGTTAGCTGAAGAAATAGTTAGGTTAGCGCCACCAACAGTATTTGATAGAGCAATAACTGTTGAATTAGCAAACGAGACATAATAGGATGTTGTATCAGTAAGCCCGACTGGAGTTGATGTAGCATTACCAGCATAAGTTACTCTATCACCTACAGCAAATTTGCTATTAGCTGAGGTAAGAGCGATAGTGTTACCTGATACTGCAGTGTTGCCGTTGAATACGATTAATGAAGGAGCAGTAATAGCAACATTTGGATTTGTTACATAACCTGATCCAGCAGCGGTAATATTAACGCTTGTAATTCTACCTGTAGAAAGATTAGCAAATGCGTTAGCTGTAGCTGATGAACCACCACCGCCTGAGAACGATACTGTAGTATTGCCGGTATATCCCGAGCCACCGAAGGTGATAATAATTTGAGCAATGTTACCGGCTGCTACGGCTACTTCTGTTGGATCTACTGCAAACATACCAACAGTTTCATTAGGAATGAAAGCATCTGGTGTAGTATTGCCGAAAAGATTATTAGCATTAGTTCTGTTAGCTCTTATCTTTACGCTTGTTGGTGCCCAGATGACGCTATTTGAAGCGGCATCGTTTTTTCCCCATTGTGACATTATATTTCTCCTGTATTTAAATAAAAATATTTATTAGTCGTCTAAAGTTAACATATCGATTAGATAGGCCGATTTCTTGCTTATCTTTTTAACCTTTCCGTCGATTACTACAGAAGGTTCTTTAATGTCTTCAACATTCATCTTTGTTTTTTTCTTACTAGCTCTTGCCTTTACATCAGCCACCGTCTCGACCGGGGGCGGAGGAGGCGATGGAGGTAAAGTAGCAGATTCTTTTTCAATACCTGCAATGATAAAGGTATTAACTGAAAGTCCCATCAGAGCACCTTATGTACTGCCATTAGATTTTCATGAGATTGAGCAATATGGTCGTGCACCTTGGCGCGATCAGCAGGCTTAAGCTTATCCAGCGCACCTAGAACCTTACCGGCAACATCGTGCTTAACAAAATGGGTCTTACCATTAGCAAATTTGACGTCTGCACCACCCTTTTCGTCATGCATGTCCTGTGCAACTTTTAGCTGAACTGCAATATGCTTGTCTGGTTCTGTAGCTAAGTGTGGTGAGCCTGGTCTAGCTGGGCCATGATCTTCTTCTTCATCGTCATCGCTCTTAGCAGCCGGCTTTGTTTCCATCTTCTTCCACTTTGGATCTTCTGGATTCTTACGTGGGCGACCGCGACCTTCTTCGATATCAGATACTTCTTCCTTCATAGCCTTCTTGCTATGTGTATGAGCTTCAGATATAAGAACTTCTATATCTTCAGTCATAACGCGCTCAATACCATGGTCGAACATAACGTCGTACCAGGCAATGCTTCCATTTTCATCAGGCTCAGCATGCTGTGTGGAAAGAGTCTTACCTTCACCAAACTGTTCCGACTTAACATGAATAGCACATTGATGTTCACGTCCATTACCCGGGGTATCCTTAGCTTCTTCTACTTGCTCTACCTCTTCTTTGGCCATTCTCATCTTCTTAAGAATAGCACCGGCAACCTTCTTACCTGCTTCTTCTGAACCGTACTTCTTAGCAGCTGAAGCAGCAATCTTGTCAAACATCTTGCCCGGTTTGCCAATATCTTTACCGTGTCTTGCAGCTTTAGCTGAAAGAGTCGCTTCATCCACTTCTTCAGCTTCTTCCTTGAATTGTTTGCCTGCTCTTAAAGCAGCAAAGTCTGCAGCATCAATCTTATTTGGATCCCCAGCTACTTTAGCAATCTTCTTTTGCTTTGGTGAAAGCATTTTTTCTGCTACAAGCTTATCCATCTCGGCTTGCTCTTGGGCATACTGCTCTCTTCCTTCTTTGATAATATCATTAATAGAATTAAGAAGGGATTTAGGTCCGTTGAATAACATTTAAGTCTCCTAGTCGTTGTCTATAATTTTTAGTTTTCTTTGAGCTTTTAAGTTTCTACTAATAGCAAATTTAGTATTATCTATATCATAGTCCTGAACTTCTTTAGTATTATAATAAGGAGGACTAGAAAACCTTTTTCTCATTTCTGCATTAATATCAAAAGTTTTTGCATCTACTGTATTTGTATTATCTGTGTCTAAATGCTTTTCTATATTTGATACATGAGTATCGATATATGAATGTTGACTAACTAGATTCATTTTTTCAGCCATATGCTTTATTTTGACTGCTAGTTCCTTAGCTCTGTCAACATCTACCTGTGATGATCTGCTTTTTGCAAGAACCTCTTTTTCCAAACCAAATAGCTCATCTTGAAAAATAGCTGACTTTTCAGCATCATCAGGAGTAACTGTCTTTGGTAGATCTGAATATAGTTTTTGTGCTTGAGGGCAGATTTCAAAATTTTTAGTTTTGTATGTACCAGCAGATATCTGATCCGCTGGATCTTTTTCAATTCTTACTGCTTCACCAAGCATGACTTTTCTAATAATAGATTCTAGGCTAGAATACTGATTCATTCTGCACCTTTAAGTGTTGATTTAATCATCCATAGATGTTTTTTAATAGCAATCATTCTATCTTGAATAAAATTAGATAATCCAAACTCACTAAACAATTCAGCCATTTTATAAATTGGTAGTAAGTTGTTATAGTAGTTGTTTAACTCTGTATAAAGATCCTCGAACATAGCTCTTGCAGGCATCGGCATTGATACAGTTTCTTGTATTGATGTTAGTTCCTTAAATCTTGCAAGGGTACCAGGAGCATAGGCATCAAGCTGTCTAATATGTTCTGCAATATCATCTACCGATCCATAAAGCTCTTCATAGAGTTCGTTTAAGAACTCATGATACTGAGGAAAATCTTTGCCCTCTACATTCCAATGATAGTAGTGTGATTTTAAATAGACTGCAAACGTGTCCGCTAACAGCTTATTCATTAAGTTAACTAATGCTTCCATTATAGATCCTTGTTATCTAAAGGGCCGTCGGTTAGCCATGCATCACAAGTTCTAGTACCTGCACATTTAAAATGTAATAGAGTACAGTAACCTAGGTCAGCTTTTTCTATAGTTGCCATGGCACCACCATCTGGCGTTTCTTTAATTCCATCTTCAATACATTTGCGCATTTGATCTGAAATATTAAACGCAGCGCAGTTTCCACATCTTGATGTTTTTGCGTATTCTGGTGTTACTTTCCACATCTTAGCTTTCTGGTTCCAGAATTCCTCGGACGGCTCCATAGGATTCATAGGACCGTAACCATATTTGTCTATAGCTGTCTGTCTATTTTCAAGATTAAGAGATAGATCATGAGTCGCGATAGGGCACCCGGTAGCACTCTCAAATAAAAATTCTCGGAACATTTTCATATTAACAATTCCACTTTCTCAAAGCAAGAGCTTTGCGAGTTGGTCTGCCCTTCTCATCCTTCATAGGACCCTTAACGCCACTCATACGAGAACAAAACGACTTACGTCTCTTCCAGGCCTTGCTTCCATGCTTAAGCTTAGATGGCTTAGTAGTAACAGCAAGCGACAGCTTGCTTCCAGGATGCTCTCTACGATATGAAGCAATACCTTTCGAATTTAGCCCGCCGGTAGGATTCTTTCCTTCCTTGCGTTGCCATGCAGCAGTCTCGTCTAATTGTATAAATTCTAAAAATGAAAGCATGTTTATCTCTTGTGCATGTTAATAAACCAATGAGCTAGTTGCTTGGCTCTTGGTGAGGCTGATTTTGACGATCTAATTTTTCTTAGCTGCGTTAAAGACTTTCCTTTAAGACCATGTCTAGCCATGTCACCCTTATCTTGAGGATTCTTTCCATTCAAAAAATTCTCTAGAAAGACTTTAAACGAAACCATTTTTTACTGCTTTCCGTAAGTTATGCAAGGATTTTTCCCGCAACCACAGTTTTTTTCCTCTTGAACGTCTGGAACATCAAGAGATACTAGTTTTTTTAATAATTTGCTTTGTTTATGGTGTGTTTTTACCGATTTGTCAAGCTGTTTTGTGACTTTCTTGAGCTTTCTCGTCATTTTATCAGGAATTTGCACTGATTCCTTCTGAAAACGAGTAGAAGGATTAGTTTTTCTAAGAGCTTTCTTAATTCCTGATAATCTCTTACCTACTCTATTCACATAATCAGAATGTGATTCGTCTGATTTTGGTTCGTTCGTAGAAGAAGCGGCTTTGGCCACATATCTCATCTTGGTTTCAGTAGAGATTTCATTAATATCTACGTGATTTTCAAAAGCTTCCTTGAAATCACGATTAATTTGTGTTGTTGTTTCTTCTGGAACGCAGTTAGGAACTGTCTTGCCGTTCTTTTCCTTAGTTCCTACTGGCTTGTAGCCTTTCCAGCAAGGATTGTCCTTAGGATTCTTTAGTCCTTCCGTAAGGTCGCTATCTATTTCCCACGCCTTACCGCCGTTAATGAAAGAGTTGACTCTTTCAAACGCAGTTTGCTCGAAGGTTTTGTTTTCTTTTTGTTCGGTGGCACCACGTTCATATACTTCGACGAGAGTCTTGAACGGGATACCTGAAGTGATAGCCTTGAATAGAAGCTTAGCTTCTGCACCTTCAGTTAAAGAAGGTGTGTCAACAAGATCTGCTATCTTATTGAAGTCGTCATATGTGAATGATTCTTGAACATTCTTGCTCGCCTTCAATTTCTTAAGACGAATGCGTAGCTTGTCTTTGAGCATAGCTACTTTTTTTCTGTGCTTGTCTGTAACTACTTTCTCTTCTAGATGTTCGCTATCTTCCCCTAAATCAACATTTAGTTTAGGGTTGATAACAATATCCTTAGCATTCTTTTTGCTAGAGCCTTTCGCAGGCTTCTTTACAGACACGGGTAGAGACTGTGTTAAATCATCTAATGGCATATTTTTCCTTTATCGGAGTTTTCCGTAGACTTATCCGTAAAGGTATTTATAATAAAAATTATCTAGATATTTCTTCCCAGTCTACCGAGCCGTACACACCTTCCCCATTAGTCTTTGCTGCTAAAACCAATGAAATTTCATATGGCGTGCCGGTCAGACTATTTCTTTCTAGTTGAAACTTAAATAATGCCTCTTTAAGAATATCTACCGACACACTAGTGCTCTGAGTGGCAGTGAAATACCCTGATGCCAATGTTTTACCACCGGAGGTGCTTGTTCCCGTAATATTATACTCTACCGAACTATCGGATCCGGCGCTCACCCATGTGCCGCCTCCAGTTGTGCAATTTGACCGAACCTGCCAGTTAAAATTGCTCGCAGTGTCTGCAATAGTAGAAAGCGCAGTAAGAATCACAATTGCATCGAGAGCAGTTGATTTTAATCTTAATGAAACTACTGGATAGAAGGTGCCGGCTGTAGCAAGGGTTTTTGCGGTCGTGATAGGTGTGCCAATAGCCTGTTGTGCTCCTCGCAACTCGTACCCGCCTTCTGTCACTACGGAAGAACAGATCTGTTTCATGGTGCTGCCACCAGAAACGGCACCATCGTTCTTTATTTCATATCTCAAAGGAAGTGACGCTGTGGTGATATATGTCGAGGTTAAATAATTTGCGTGGCGGAACGAATGACAATGAATAAATTGTCCGCCTATAACAAACCCGCACCGGACATCCCCTACCCCCAACCATTCAATGTCTGTCCAGAAAATCTGAGCTTTTGATAGGTCCAAGGTATAGCCGGAGGGCCCGGTGCCATCCAGCGTATCCCGATTCCAGCTCGATTGATTAACCGCATTATCCACCACCGACCCGGTCACGCTTGATCTTTCAACAAAACTTACTGTGTTTCCAGATTGCTGTAAGAATATGCCATTGTTTGCACCGAAGTAGCCAACCCGCTGTCTTAGATTTGTTTTTGCAGCATTCATCACAACCGTGTTAAGAATCAACAAAGACTTGCCAGGTTGATAGGACATCACTTTTGTGGTTTCGCGAACAATCTCGTTTCCATCATTGCCGTTTGTTAGAGTTAGCTCAACCAGGCCGGCGTTTGCAGAAAAGGCATAGGATGTGCCTGCAGTATTTGAGGTCACCCAAAGACCGTTGTCTCTAAATCTATGGGACGAGTCAAACAGGGTTAGTGGGGTAGATACTCTGGCTCTTCCAAATGCGTCAATCGCAGTCCCGGTAGGATTAGAGGGAGAGTTAACATTACCGTGCTGATCGGCCAGCATCACTACGTCAAAAATTGTTTTTGAATCGCTCAGATACGCCTGAGTATCTTTTCTAAATTGTGCCATGTATATAATCTCTGCAAGGGTCTCTATCTTCTGGCGAAGCCAGAGGCGGCCCGCTCGTTTATTTAGATGCCCCGATACGTTTAGAGCTTGACTCTTGGTTTAATGACGCCTGCTGTTACTCGTTCGAGCTGAATGTCTGATTTCTTCACATCCTTGACCGATTCTATGTTGCCCATCTTGCTACCAGAGTTTCTCAGGAAGATAAACTTGTGCTGTTTAAAGTATTCATTATATGCTATATCAACGTACTGATCTATTATGCTTTGAAAGGCTTTTGGGTCCTTGTTACGTATTATTTCCAATGTGCTTTTGTTGATCTCTGTTCTCGAGACAGGCACCTTATGCTTCTGTCCTAGTGCATATAACTTTTCAATAATATTAGATACCGGTACTGTACCACCTGTTTTTAAATTATATGCATAGCCATCCGTGCTGACTTCAACGGATTTCATTTCATAACCTTCCCCTGCTACAAACAAGTCTACATTACTGCTACCTCCACCAAGATATGCTTTATTGAGCAAAAAATAAAGCATAACTTCGCCAGGACCAAACCCTTTAATAGCGTAAGAATTGTATAATGATTTAAAGTTTTCTGAGTTTTCTGATCTAAGTGAAGAGATACAACTATTAAGATTATTTACATTAATACTATCTAATGTTCTAGAACGATCAAATTCTGGAAACAAATGAACATTGATCAGTTCTTGTATCTCATTTTTATAGGTGAGAGAAGTAAAATCAGAAGATATAAAGTTTAGTGAAGTAACTTTAGTTACTCGTCTTATGAAAGATGTGCGGTCCATTCTATTGTCCGGTGTAGGAGATATAGTATATAGTATTCGGACCGAAAAACCAAGTTCTCCTGATTTTTGCGCGCGCGATTTTCCCCGGGATTTTGGTTTTGAACCGGGGAAGTTTCTAGGAACTGGGGTTTCTTAAAAATATACTTTGCGTGGATATCCCAGGTACCATGTGTAATCCTAAAACCGGAATTTAACTCCCGGGTTTCTAGAACCTATACACCACCACCCGACAGGGCTGACCATCCGGGCCAACACATGAGGCACACCCTGATAGAGCTAAAACCGCCGCTAGGATACAATAGTGCCTCATGTGCGGCGGTCCAGTAGCATGACCAGGTTGAATGTGGCCAGGATAGTGAAGATGCCGGCATGGTAGGTGTCACCTCGTAGTACGAACATCGGTACCAAGAAGGCACATGCTAATGTGATGATGTATTGTAAATAGATCATAGTACGAGGTATGCAAGCAAGAAGCCGGCCACAAAGTACATTGCTGCTGCTACGACCTTATCTGGATTCATTGTTTTTCCTTTTTGTAGTTGTTGAGCCACTCACGTGCAGCCATCTCAGCAGCCCAGTCATTGCCACGGACACGGTGGATGATCTTGCCGGTCTTCGTGGGTCGCTCTCCAGGAGCCCGGAGATCTGGATTGCCCCATTCGATCACCTCCCAGAAGGACCACTGGTCTGGGTCCTCATACAACTCGACACTATACTCCATCATGCAGCCCTCCGCTGCTCATCATAACGACGGCTCAGATAGTACTTCGCCTGATTCAGGAGCTGACGGACAGCCTCCTTGTCATCAGAGTGCTCCAGGATCTCCTGACAGTCACTCATGATACCGGCCACATACATGTCGATACCGATCATCTGTACGTACGGCGACTTGAAGGTCTCTTCAAGGTGCTTCTCAGCAACACCGTAACAGCTCAATTCCCATTCTAGACTCATTTTCTACTCCTCTCTCTCTTGATGATTAATTATCGGCGCGACACGAAAAAAAGACCACTACTTCGTGGCCTCGCGAGCTTTGCGGATGTGACCGAACGGCAGACCGAGTGTGTACTCCAGGCACTCATCGTCACCGTTCGTATCGTGCGCTTCATGTGCCCACTTGATCGCCATCGTGAAGTCCTTCGCACCAGCCCGGTACAGTCGATCGAGCATCTCATCGAAATCCTCCACGGCCTCAGCTTCGCGCTGACGCTGGTACTCCATCTCACGATCCAGGGCATCCAGCAGGTCGTCCCAGATCCGCTGCTTGCGGTCGTCGTCCGACTCAGTCCAGTATTCCCAGAACGACTGGCTCGGACGGAAGCCGTAGGCATCCTTGTGCAGGTCGCTAACGATGTTTTCGTCGAAGGTGTAGGTAGCTTGCATTTATTTCACTCCTCTCTCACAATGTACTTCATTATGACGTCTTCAGGAAATGAACGCAACCGAAAAAGGTCCCGGTTACTGGTCCGGGGTCGCACACGGGCGACAGGTTGGAGGTGGCCTCTGCGGGGAGCGAGAGAGGAGCCGAGGCCACCGGGGGGAAATCGTTGCCTGTTTTTAGGACATGTCCCAGGCTCGTCCCTGCTCTACCTCATTCCATCGGCTGGCAGCCGTCACCGATGGGGTGGACAGTCTAGCGCTACTGGCTACTCACCCCCTAGACTAGGGCACCCACGTGGGTTGTTTTGCCGCTGTCTTACGCTGCGTGACGCTCGCTGAACGTCTGCATCCATGCACTCAACAGGACGCGCGCCTCAGCATGTCGCACGCCAAACTCCTCGACAATGTACGGTGCAGCGCCGTACATGTTGGTTTCACCGCTATCCCGCAGATCATCCAAGAACTCGAAGACCTCTTGCTTGATGATATCCAGCTCACTCATTGCACTCATTGCCCAATCTCCTGAAAAACTTCCGTAGGAACAGCCGTGGCCATCTGATCCTGGATCCACTTGTTGACGAACTCCACGCAATCATCCGACTCCTTGAACAGCATCTCCAACAGCTGCTCATGAGCATACGCGGCGTAGCTATCCCATCCTTCTGCATCGTACATCGTCTTTCTCCTCTCTCACAATGTACTTCATTGTATGATCCTGCGGTAATTAAGTCAACACCGCCTGCTCGGCATACCTTGCATCAGCCCAGAGGCGCACGGCCTCGACCTCGGCGATGTATTCTTGATAGGATAACTCGTTACCCATATACTGACGATCGATGCGATCGAACCACTTCTCAACGATCAGCTCAATTTGTTGCTCAGTCATTCTACGTCCTCCGCAAAAGCCGGATCGAACTTCGTCTGCAGAGTCGTACGCACGTAGCGATCAAGCTCCTCAACAAACGAGATTCTGCCTGCATACTTGTCTGCGTGAATCTCCAACGCCTGGGCCAGGAACTCGGCTTCGTCGGCGTTAAGCACCAGCGTGATTTGTTTCAGTTCAGTCATCATACTCTCCTCTCTCTCAATGTACGTCCATTATGCATGAGCCCGGAAAAAAAGTCAACTGGGGCAGAAAAGAAAGGAACTTGCTACAGTTCCTTTCTTTATTATTAATTAAACTACTACTTTAATTAAAACATTTTCTTCAAAGTAAATTATATTATCAAATACTTCTTCACAAAAATAAC